>Ga0207720_100059_pt1 | contig 115881 bp, 99 predicted proteins | sample A23P2SouthBayCA_2_FD_187751 | JGI IMG/M metagenome (GOLD analysis project Ga0207720, IMG submission 187751) | Aerobic enrichment media microbial communities from Eden Landing Ponds, California, USA - A23 E3 (2) (SPAdes) | ecosystem: Environmental > Aquatic > Marine > Unclassified | place...
GAGTCCCGAAAGCCCTCGGTCCGCTCGCTCGCAGTTGTCTTCGCAGGTGCGGATCCTGCACGATGAAAGCCCTCGGTCCGCTCGCTCGCAGTTGTCTTCGCAGGTGCGGATCCTGCACGATGAAAGCCCTCGGTCCGCTCGTGACGCCGCCGCTCGCTGCGCTCCTCGTCACTCACTTCGTTCGTTCCTGCGGTGCTTGGCGTCGCGGGGGCGCCGCCGAGCGGCCCTCGCCCTTTCAATCCGCCAGGAGAGCACGCTCTCCTGAGCCTGCGCTCACTTCGTTCGCGCAGACACCAGGACCGCACCGCACAGCGACGGGCCACACGCCTCCCCAACCGATTGCGGTGCTCGCTTTGCTGTGCTCCTCATCCCTCGCGCGGCGCCGTCTTGGCCGCTCGCGCGTAGTTCGCGGTTTCACCGCTCACATCGAGGCTTCCCTTCGGTCGGCCTCGCACCGCTCGCGGGCCGCGACGGCGCGCGCCATCGCAGTTGCTCGGTTTCGGTCCCGAATCAGGGACGCGCCGGTCTCATTGGCCCGGTCCGAGGGTACACTGGCCGGTCCGGCGCAGGATGACGGTGTACTGGTCGGTCCCGATGTCCTGCGGGTCGCCGTACTGGACCGATCTCGGGTGCGTGCCCGCGCGGAGCAGTTCCCGCCAGACCGGCGGGCGCTCGCCGCCATCGAGGTAGCGCGGCGGCGGGCCGAACCGCGCGGCCACCTCGTAGGTGGTGTCGTTCCCGTCGATGAGGTGCCTGATGAACCGGGCGCGGGTGGGATTGTCGTGGGTCTCGGACCAGAGGCTCCACTCCGGCGGGGCGAGGTACGCGAGCATCAGGTGGGAGTTGAGTTCGACGAACTCCGGGCACCGCTGGTGAAGCGTCCGCACGCGGAACGACCGAACGTAGTCGACGGTCATGGAGTGAGGCGCCGCCGACTCCTGTACGTCGTAGACGTACGTCTCGAGCGTGTCGTTCCCGTCGGCGTGTGACGACAGCCACTGGTTGGCCTGGTCTTTGGGCTGGCTCGCGTAGCCGAGCGTCCCGACACCCGCGTAGATGGCTGTCGTCACCACCAGCACCGCGACGACGACGCGGCCGACGGTTCGGGACTCCTCGCGGAGGTCGACGAGCACAGTCGCGAGCACGAGCGCGAGCAAGGGAAAGGTCGGCAGGAGATGGTGCGTGCGGACGTACTCCCACCCGGAGAAGACGGCGAGGAAGGCGCCGACGCCGACCAGGAAGAGCGCGAGCGCGTGGCTCGTCGTCGAGGTGCGACGGCGCCCGAGACGGGCGAGCGCTGCGACGACGCCGGCGACGAACCCAACGGTGAGCGGGAGGCCGACGCCGTGGAGGTAGCCGCGGGCGATCCACCACCAGCTTGGCTCGTCACGCCAGCCGTGGATATCGGATTTCGTCTCCATCGCCCGTTCGAGCCGGCCGACGAACTCCGAGGGGGCGCCGAACAGGATACTCGGGTAGCCGACGGCGATGGTCACGAGCGCTATCAGGAGGCCGCCGACGAGCAGGCGCGGGCGGACGAGCGCGTCGCGGAGCGGTTTCCCCGACCGGCGGGCGTGGAGGAGATAGGCGCCGCCGAGAACGAGGGCGCTCACGCCGCCCGAGAGCTTGAACGCGATGGAGGCGCCGCCGCAGAGACAGCCCAGGTAGAACGGTCGGAGGTCGCCCGATTCGAGGTGACGGACCGCGAAGTAGACCGCACAGAGGAAGAAAAACAGGGAGGGAATGTCCTCGCCGCCCTCGTGGGCGAGGATAATCAGCCCCCACGTGAGCGCGGCGAAGACGGCCGCCAGCCGGCCGGTCGCGCGGTCGCGGGTGACGGTTCCGATGCGGTAGACGACGTAGACCGACCCGACAGCGAGCGCGACGTTCGCCAGGCGGACGAACAGGATACTCGCCGTCCAGATCCAGCCGGGCGTGCGCTGCCAGTGCTCCCAGTAGCCGACGCCCTGATGGCGGCCCATGGCCGCGAACGCGTCGAGCTGGCCGTTCAGCGCCGCCGCCACGGCGACCGGGACGAGCATCAGCCCCGAGAGGTACATCGCCGCGCCGTAGGTCCGCCAGGTGGTCACGCCATCCTGGAACGCGGAGATGCTCGGGTCGTCGTACACCGCGGCGAACGTCTCGACGGGGTCGAGTACCCGCCAGCGCTCGTCCCGGGTCGCGAAGTTGGGCAGGCGGTGCCAGACCCAGAAGGCACAGAGCAACAGCGACGCGAGCAGGATGTAGAGAAGATACGGATCCCGGCGCAGGTCGTCGACGACTCGCCGGCGGGCCTGTCGGGGGATAGCGACGGCTTCGCGCCGCGCTCGCCGGGCGGCCGTGGCGAGCGTCCGCCACGACCACCGGAGTGGACTCGCGGGGCCCTGTCGCATGTGGCCCGACTCCGCTCTCCTGCGGTAAAAACTATCTCGTATCGAACCGGAACCGAGGGGATTCGGACATCCGGAACCAGTTTCGCCCCGGACCCGTAGCGTTTTACCCGGTGACGGTCACAGGGGAGGGTATGACCGAGGCGACGGGCATCGTCGGGGAGTTCCTCTCGCTCAAGGAGGGCACCGACGCGGATCTGCTGGCGATGCAGTGTGGTGACTTCTACGAGTTCTTCGCGGAGGACGCCGAAATCGTTGCGGACGAACTCGACCTGAAGGTTTCACAGAAGTCCTCGCACGGCTCGTCGTACCCGATGGCGGGCGTCCCGCTCGACGACCTGACGCCGTACCTCTCGGCGCTGGTCGAGCGGGGCTACCGCGTCGCCGTCGCCGACCAGCACGAGACGGCCGACGGCCACGCCCGCGAAATCACACGGGTCGTCACGCCCGGCACGCACCTCGAGACGGCCGACGACGCCGCCCAGTATCTCGCCGCGGTTGTCCGCGACGACGGCGGGTCGGGCCGCGCCGGCGACGGGACGGAGGCGACCTACGGGCTCGCGATGGCCGACGTGACCACGGGGCAGTTCCTCGTCACCGAGCGTTCGGGCGCGGACGCGACCGCCGCCGCGCTGACGGAACTGTACAAGTTCGACCCCGTCGAGGTGTTGCCCGGCCCGGACGTGCGAAACGATGACGACTTCCTCGCGTCGGTGCGCGAGCGGACGGACGCCTCGCTCAGCCTCCACGAGGCCGAGGCGTTCGCGCCGGGGCGGGCGCGCCACCGCCTGCGCGAGCAGTTCGGCGCCGAAACCCTGGAGAGCGTCGGGGTCGCCGACGCCGAGGCGGCGGTCCGGGCGGCCGGCGCCGTCGTCGCCTACGTCGACGACACCGGCGCGGGTGTGCTGGCGTCGATGACCCGCCTCCGGTCGTTCGACGGCGGCGACCACGTCGACCTGGACGCGACGACCCAGCGCAATCTCGAACTCACCGAGACGATGAGCGGCGACCGCGAGGGGTCGCTGTTCGCGACGGTCGACCACACCGTCACGAGCGCGGGCGGGCGCCTGCTCCGCGAGTGGCTCCAGCGGCCCCGCCGCGACCGGGGCGAGATCCGGCGCCGGCAGTCGGCGGTCGCCGCGCTCGCCGAGGCCGCGATGGCCCGCGACCGCCTCCGCGAGACGCTCGACGACGCTTACGACCTCGAACGACTCGCCTCCCGGTCGGCGTCGGGAAGCGCCGACGCCCGCGACCTGCGCGCCGTAGCCGAGACGCTCGCCGTCGTCGCGACGGTCCGTGACATCGTCGCCGAGACCGACCGCCTGGGAGAGTCGCCGCTCGCCGACATCGTCGACCGCCCGGACCACGCGGCTGCGGCCGACCTCGCGGACGCACTCGCGGAAGCCATCGTGCCGGACCCGCCCGGAACCGTGACCCAGGGCGGGCTGATCCGCCCGGGGTTCGACGCCGACCTCGACGAGGTGATCGACGCCCACGAGGCCGCGCTCGACTGGATCGAGGACCTCCCCGAACGAGAGAAAGGGCGCCACGGGATCACTCACCTCTCGGTCGACCGCAACAGGACCGACGGCTACTACATCCAGGTCGGCAAGAGCGAAGTCGACCAGGTCCCGGCGGTCTACGACCGGATAAAGACGCTCAAGAACTCGAAGCGCTACACCATCCCCGAACTCGAGGAGAAAGAACGCGAGGTGCTCCGCCTGGAGGAGCGCCGACACGAGATGGAGTGGGAGATATTCGAGCGGGTGCGCGAGCGGGTGGCCGACGAGGCCGCCCTGCTTCAGGACTGCGGGCGGGCACTGGCGACGGTCGACGCGCTGGCCAGCCTCGCGGTCCACGCCGTCGGCAACGACTGGACCCGCCCCGAGGTCCACGAGGGCGACGCGCTCGACATCGAGGCCGGCCGCCACCCCGTCGTCGAGCAGACGACGCAGTTCGTCCCGAACGACCTCGCCATGGATACCGACCGGCAGTTTTTGATCGTCACCGGGCCGAACATGAGCGGGAAATCCACCTACATGCGCCAGGCCGCGCTGGTGACGCTGCTGGCCCAGGTCGGGAGTTTCGTCCCCGCGCGGTCGGCGCGCGTCGGCCTCGTCGACGGTATCTACACGCGCGTCGGCGCGCTCGACGAACTCGCGCAGGGCCGTTCGACGTTCATGGTCGAGATGCAGGAACTGAGTAACATCCTCCACTCCGCGAGCGAGGACTCGCTCGTCATTCTGGACGAGGTGGGACGCGGGACCGCGACCTACGACGGTATCTCCATCGCGTGGGCGGCGACGGAGTACCTCCACAACGAGGTGCGCGCGAAGACGCTCTTTGCCACCCATTACCATGAACTGACGACGCTGGCGGACCACCTCGACCGGGTGTACAACGTCCACGTGGCGGCCGACGAGTCCGACGGCGAGGTGACCTTCCTCCGGACGGTGCGTGACGGGCCGACCGACCGCTCCTACGGCATCCACGTCGCGGACCTCGCGGGCGTGCCCGAACCGGTCGTCGACCGCTCGCGGACCGTCCTGGAAAAACTCCGCGAGGAGAAGGCTATCGAGGCGAAAGGCGGCGGGAGCGACGACCCGGTCCAGACCGTCTTCGACGTGAGTAGCGGCGAGTTCCGGACCGGTGGCGACAGCACCCCGGCCGCGTCGGGCAACAGTTCGCCGGCCACGTCGGGCGAGGACAGCGCGGCGACTGCCGACGGCGGCGCGGTCGACCCCGAGTCGGTGCTCGCCGACGAGTACGGCACGGACGCCCCGGACGTACTCGACGCGCTGGCCGCCCTCGACGTCACCGAGACGCCGCCCGTGGAACTGATGGCGAAAGTCCAGGAGTGGCAGTCACGACTGGACGAGGAATGAGAGTGATCACTGCCGACTATCTCCGGATCGCGCCGTCCTCGGGGTCGGCGCGTCACGGTACATCGCGACAATAATCACTGTGAAAGGCCCCCGCCGCGAGCACTATCGATCGAGTCGCTTACGTCCCGAGAACACGAACACCCGGTAATGGACAAGTTCGACGCGGCGCTGGCGCTCGCGCTGTTGGTGGGGGTGGCACTGACCGGGCAACTGGTCGGCCTGATCGGACCGGACGGCCCCGAACTGCTTCGGTATGCCATCTGGACGCTCGGCTACGGCAGCGTCGTCCTCGCGGCCTGGTACGTCTGGATCCGCCCCCACGACTTCCGGGCGCCCGGGAGCGGCGAGGAGGACGTCTGGAGCCTCGAGGAGCACGATACCCCGGACTCCGAAAACTGAGTACGAGTTGTTAAATTATACCGATATAGATAATAAATAGAGCCAATCAAATCCCCGTTCGTAGCAGCGGGGTTAATATATCGGCGTCGCCTAGCTCCGAGTATGACGACGCGTGGTTCCGACGAACCCGACGACGGCGACGCGGACCACCGCGGATCCGCCGCGGCGGACGCGGAGACGCTGGAACTCTCGCTGTCGGTCCCCGACATGGACTGCTCGTCCTGTGCGGGCAAGGTCGGCGGCGCCCTCGCGAACGTCGAGGGCGTCCGAAACGTCGAGACGAGTCCGACGACCGGACGCGTCACTGTCACCCACGACGGGGTGGCCCGCGAGGCCCTCGTTGCCGCCGTCGAGGGTGCTGGCTACGAGGTGACGAACGTCGACGCCGCCGGCGACGGTACCGAAACGGAGGACGAGGGTGACGGGGGCGTCTGGACGAGTTCGCGGGCGAAGAAGACGTGGGTCAGCGGTCTCTTTCTCGGACTCGGTGTCCTGGTCCAGTTCCTCCTGCCCGGGGCCAACGGGGAACTGGTCGCGCTGGCCGGCCGGGAGTTGCTCCTCGCGGACGCGCTGTATCTCGTCGGCATCGTCGCGGGCGGGGCGGTCATCGTCCGGAACGGCTACTACTCCGCCCGGACGCTCTCGCTGGATATCGACTTCCTGATGTCGGCGGCGATCCTGAGCGCGACGGGTATCTCGCTGGCGGTGCCGGGCCTGGGCTACTACGTCGAGGCCGCGTCGCTGGCGTTCCTGTTCAACGTCGCCGAGTTGCTGGAGCGATACTCCGTCGACCGGGCCCGGGATTCCCTGCGGGAACTGCTGGAACTCTCGCCGGACGTGGCGACGGTCGTGCGCGACGGCGAGCGCGAGACGGTTCCCGTCGAGGACGTGGCGGTCGGCGAGACGGTCGTCGTCGAACCGGGCGAGAAGATCCCGATGGACGGCGTCGTCCGCGGGGGTGCGAGCGCGGTCAACCAGGCGCCGATCACCGGCGAGAGCGTCCCCGTCGACAAGGACGTGGGCGACGAGGTGTTCGCGGGGACGATAACGGAGACGGGGTATCTCGAGGTGGAGACGACCGCCGCGGCCGCCGACAACACCATCTCGCGGATCGTCGAACTCGTCGAGGACGCGGAGGCGAACAAGACCGACCGCGAGCAGTTCGTCGAGCGCTTCGCCGACTACTACACGCCGGTGGTCGTCGGCGCGGCGCTGGCGGCGATGTTCGTCGCACCGCTTCTCGTCGGCGGGTGGGCAGCCTGGTTCGTCCGCGGCATCTCCCTGCTCGTGATCGCCTGTCCCTGTGCCTTTGTGATCTCGACGCCCGTCACCGTCGTCTCGGGCGTCACCAGTGCAGCGAAAAACGGCGTCCTGATCAAGGGCGGGAACCATCTGGAGACGATGGGCGAAGTCGACGCCATCGCCTTCGACAAGACGGGGACGCTCACCACCGGCGAACTCGCCGTGACCGACGTGGTGGGCCTCAACGGCACCACCGACGTCGACGTGCTGGGCTGTGCGAGCGCGCTCGAACGCCGGAGCGAACACCCCGTCGCCGACGCCATCACGGCGGCCGCCGCCGACCGCGACGCCCCCGAGCGGGCGGTGTCGAACTTCGAGTCAATCACCGGGAAAGGCGTCCGCGCGGACGTAGACGGCGAGACCCACTACGTCGGCAAGCCCGACCTCTTCGAGGGACTCGGGTTCGACCTGGACCACGTCCACCTGACGACCGACGGGGGGACGGTGGCGGACGCGCCTGAGAGCGATGCCGCGGCCGACGACGCACCCGCGACCAGTGACCCAACCGTGGACGCGGCCGACGACGCGACGGGCGACGTACCCGTCGAGGACACCCGCCCCATCTGCGAGGGGCGCGCGGACTGCCTCGACCTCCTCGCGGACACCATCCCACGACTCCAGTCAGCGGGCAAGACCGTCGTCCTCGTCGGCACGGCCGACGAGATCGAGGGGCTGATCGCCATCGCCGACGAGGTGCGCCCCGAGGCCCGGCGGACGGTCGAGCGACTGCGCGCGAACGGCGTCGACCACCTCGTAATGCTCACCGGCGACAACGAACGGACCGCGGGGGCCGTCGCGGACGCGGTCGGGGTCGACGACTACGCGGCGGACCTGCTCCCCGACGGGAAGGTCGCCCACGTCGAACAGCTCCGCGAGGAGTACGGCGAAGTCGCGATGGTCGGCGACGGGATCAACGACGCCCCCGCGCTGGCGACGGCCTCCGTGGGCGTGGCGATGGGCGCGGCCGGCACCGACACCGCCATCGAGACGGCCGACGTGGCGCTGATGGCCGACGACCTCTCGAAACTCCCCTACCTCCACCGCCTCGCCCGCACCGGCAACGGCGTCATCCGACAGAACGTCTGGGGGAGCCTGCTCGTCAAGGCTGCCCTCGCGGTCGCGATCCCCCTCCCCGGCGTGGTCGTCCCACTCTGGTTCGTCGTCCTCGCCGGCGATGTCGGCATGACCACCGTCGTCACCGGCAACGCGATGCGACTCGCGCGCATCTCACCCGACGAGTGAGACGAAGAAGTACCATAATTACAGTATAGTTTGAATACATATACTTCAACATATCCATCGTATCCACCGGACCGGGGTTCGGATCGGGAAATACTGCGTTTATAGTGCCTAAACTGTACTAAATGGGAGAATCAGTCAGTCGTTCCTCTCGTTCGAAGCGGGCTATGTGGCGATACCCGTATACTTCGTCTAGTAGCCAAATACCACCAAATAGGGCCATTTCAACGCAACAGTACCGATCCACCCCATCCAACCGGCCCAAGTAATATCAAATTGGTATATCTCTACAAATTCAAAATATAGTAGGTATTTAAGAGGAGATCTCCGACGGAGCGGCTCGGGCCGAGTGAGAAACTGCCGGGGCGGTCGGGAGAATCCTCGCGGGGCGGTCGATAGCGAGGCGCCGACGCGAGCGGAAGACCTATGCGGGAGTCCCGAGAACGAACACAACGATGAGTAATCGTCAGTCAGAGCGACCGGACAACAAGGTCGAGCGCGTGATACGCGACTACGACCTCGACGGACTCGGGGACGACCTCGAGCGGCGATGGATCGGCGACGGGCGCGAGCAACAGAGTCTGCGCGACCTCGCCGACTACTTCAACCGACAGGTCATGGAACAGGCGATGGACGACGCCAACGTCGTCACGCTCCAGGGCGAACTGGAGAACACTTACGAGTTGCTGACCGGCGACGACGTGACCGAGGGGGCGCGCACGCAGGCGCGCAACCGACTCGAACGCGAAGGCGTCGCCGTCGAGAGCATGCTGAGCGACTTCGTGAGCCATTTCGCCATCCACACCTATCTCAGGGAGTATCGCGGCGTGGAGTACCCCGATGCCGACGACGAGCAGCAACGGGAAAAGTCGATCGAGACGATCCAGCGGCTAACCAGTCGGCTGACTGCGGTCACGCGACGAAACGTCGAGAACCTCCGGTCGACCGACCGGCTCGACGTCGGCCCCGTGAACGTCATCGCCGACGTCCAGGTCGTCTGTGAGGACTGCGGTCGTCAGTACGACCCGATCGACCTGATCGAGGATGGGGCCTGTCGCTGCCAGGCGGACGAAACTGCGGATTCGGAATGAGATTACACAGATATGTCTGTAATTGAGTCGGTGAAACGGTCCCGAGCGGACGCTGCGGGCCGGAACCCACAGGAGATCGAACCGCGACGGTCGAACGAGACCCGACGACAGCGCCGTGATCCAGCGGTCAGTGAGAGTACAGTAGCTTTAAGCACCAGTGGAAGGCAGGTGATGGTATGGGCGTGACCGAATCGGTAGCCGAGTCAGTAACAGTTGAAGTCGAGAACGTGGGCGGGATCGACGAGACCCACGTATCGTTCTCGTCCGGGGTGACGATCCTCACGGGACGCAACGCGACGAACCGCACGTCGCTGTTGCAGGCGATCATGGCCGGACTGGGGAGCGACGATGTCTCGCTGAAAGGCGACGCCGACGAGGGTCACGTCGAGTTGACCATCGGTGACGAGACCTACACGCGGGACCTCGTCAGGCAAAACGGGACGGTCGTGACCGGCGGCGACCCGTATCTCGACGACCCGGAACTCGCGGATCTGTTCGTCTTCTTGCTGGAATCGAACGAGGCGCGCCGGGCGGTCCAGCGGACCGAGAACCTGCGCGAACTCATCATGCGGCCGGTCGACACCGCCGCTATCGAGGACCAGATAGCGGACCTCCGGAGCGAGCGCGAGGAGGTCGAGCAGCGTCTCGAGGACCTCAAGTCGCTGCGCCACCAGCTTCCGGAACTCGAGGGCGAGCGCCAGGACCTCGAAACCGAGATCGAGGAGAAACGCGAGACGCTCGCGGAGACGAAAGAGGCTATCGAGGAGGCCGACCAGGACGTCGGGTCGACCCGCGACCAGAAGGCCGAACTCGAGGAGACGCTGGCGTCGTTCCGCGACGCCCGGTCCGAACTCGAGGACGTCCGGTACAACCTCGAGAGCGAGCGCGAGAGCATCGGTGCCCTCGAGACCGAGATCGAGAACGTCGAGCGCGAACTCGAGGACCTTCCCAAGGAAGTCGCCGGCGACGTCACCGACGTCGAGGAGCGCATCGAGCGGCTACGCGGACAGCGCCAGGAACTGGACACGACCGTCAACGAACTCCAGAAGGTCATCCAGTTCAACGAGGAGATGCTCGAAGGGACGAGTTCGGACGTCGTGGCGGCGCTACGGGGCGGTGAAGACGGCGCCGTAACCGACCGACTCGTCGAGGACCAGGTCGTCTGCTGGACCTGCGGGAGCGAGGTCGAGGAGTCGGCCGTCGAGTCGACGCTCGACCGCATCCGGGACCTGCGCCAGGAGAAACTCCAGGAGCGCCAGGAGTTACAGTCCGAGATCGACGACCTCAAGACCGAAAAGGCGACCTACGAGGAACAGCGACGCCAGCGCTCGCAGCTTGAGGACCGCCTCGACCGCGCCGAATCCGAACTCGAACGGCGTCGCGAGCGAGTGACGAGCCTGGAAGAGGAACGGACGGAACTCGAAGACCGTATCGAGGAACTCGAGACGGAGGTCGAACACCTCCAGGACGAGACCCACGGCGAACTGCTCGACCTCCACCGGGAGGCCAACGAACTCGAGTTCGAACTCGGGCGCCGACAGAGCGACCTCGAGGACATCACCGAGGAGATCGAACGCATCGAGTCCGAACTCGAGCGCCGCGACGAACTGAACGAGCGCCGCGAGGAGATCCAAGAACAGATCGAGGACCTCCGAACGCGTATCGACCGGATCGAGACCGAGGCGGTCGAGCAGTTCAACGAGCACATGGAGTCGGTCCTGGAGATGCTCGACTACGAGAACTTAGAGCGGATCTGGATCGAGCGCAAGCAGGAGTCGGTCAAGCAGGGGCGGCGCCGCGTCGAGAAGGCCGTCTTCGACCTCCACGTCGTCAGGAGCACCGATGACGGGAAAACCTACGAGGACACCATCGACCACCTCAGCGAGTCCGAGCGGGAGGTCACGGGCCTCATCTTCGCGCTCGCGGGCTATCTCACCCACGAGGTGCACGAGATCTGTCCGTTCCTCCTGCTGGACTCCATCGAGGCCATCGACTCCGACCGGATCGCCCGCCTCGTCGACTACGTCTCGGAGTACGCCGACTACGTCGTCGTCGCCCTCCTCCCCGAGGACGCGCAGGCGCTCGACGACAGTTATCAGCGGGTCACCGAAGTCTGACCACCGGCTTTCGGGCCACGACCGGCCACGAATTTCGCTCCTCGGTCGGTTCCGCACCGACCACATATCCCGTCCTGTCTCGACCACATATCCCGTCCTGCCTCGACCACATATCCCGTCCTGCCTCGACCACATATCCCCTCCTGCACGGACCCCTTTCCCGGGCAGACTCTGTGTCATCCTGAGTTCCCGGTCCACAATCGGCGCCCAGTTTATAGATATTTACTCGCTCCGTACTCAATGTTTGCGGAAATAGAAGTACCAGATAATACAATATATCTGACTATAATGAACGTTGATACCGTTTCGATCGATGAACTCCCAATTCAGGCTCTAATTCTCCGGATTTCCCGATTTGATTCGCGATCCGTACCCGAATGACAGCGAGTATGACTGAACGCGAATATAGTTCCAATAATCCGGAATTAGGGATAGAACCGCGCCATATCTCTCGCTCTCCGGCGATAATGGCGTTCATTATATCGGAACAGTAGTACAGAACGTTCCCGAGATCTGGCGGGAACCAAACGTGTGTCAGAGTCGTATATAATAATAGGCTCTTATATATCAACAATCTTATTTGTGGGCCAGGCGGGCTCGCGGACGACTCCGAACCGGCCCCGAATCGGGGGCACCGCGGCGAAAGGGCGACAGCGCTGTCGGTCGACGGTGGCCGGGAAAAGCGTGAGACGGGAGCGAGTCGGGACGATATCGTCCGAGCGGCGTCACTCGGGCAGATCGAAGACGGCCCGGTCGAGGCGGTCGGTGACGTGGTCGGCGAGAACGCGGAGGTTCTCCGTGTCGTCGCGGTTGTACGAGACGAGCGTCTCCAGAGCGTCGTCGTCGCCGCGCTCGTACTCGTGCCAGAGGCGAACGGCGTCGCGTCCCGAGAGGTCCGGCCGGTCGCGGTCGATACCGACCTCCGACTCGATGGCCTTCAGTCCGCCCGTGAGATCCAGGCGACGGCACGGGTACAGCAGGTCGACGTGTGGTACGTCCACGTCGACGCCGAAGGCCGACTCGAGGAAGGGCACGTCGAAGCGCTTGCCGTTGAAGGTGACCAGCAGTTTCGCCTCGTCGAGGCGGCGCTGGAGGCGGTCGGCGGTCAGGTCGCGGCCGTCGACCAGCACCGTCGTCTCGCCGGGCGAGTGCAGGCCGACGACGGTCACGTCGTCGCGGTGCTGGTCCAGGCCGGTCGTCTCGATATCCAGGAAACAGGCCGTCTCGCGGAAGTTCTCGTAACATCGCCAGTGGGCGCCGTCGGGGAACGTCCGCCGGAAGAAGGCGGCGTCGCCGTCGTCGAGACGGTCGCCGGCCGTGTCGATGAATTCGCGGATCCGCTCGCCTCGTCGGGCGCCGACGAGCGACTCGTCGAACGCCGCCCAGCGAGTGGCCCCCGACTCCCAGAGGGTCCGCTCGGTCTGCTCGCCCACACCGTCGACCGGTATGAAGCTGTTCTCGATGCGCATACGACTACTGGGAGCGCCGAGGTGATGGGGTTTGCTATCGGGAACGACAGCGGAAGCGGAGCGGGGCGGAGCGGGGCGGGGCGGGGCGGAGCGGGGCGGAGCGGGGCGGGGCGGGGCGGAGCCGAAATCGGCGATCGGCTACCACTCGGCGACGCTGCCGTCGTCGTGGCGCCAGACGGGATTGTGCCAGTCGACGTCTTCTTCGGCGCGCTCGCGGACGACGCCCTCGTCGACTTCGATACCCAGTCCGGGGTCGTCCGGGAGGTCGACGTAGCCGTCGTCGTATTCGAACACCGATGGGTCTTCGAGGTACGCGAGTTCGTCCGTTCCCTCGTTGTAGTGGATACCGAGGCTCTGCTCCTGGATGAGCGCGTTGCCGACACAGGCGTCGACCTGGATGCAAGAGGCCAGCGCGATGGGGCCGAGCGGACAGTGCGGTGCCAGCGCCACGTCGTAGGCCTCGGCCATCCCCGCGATGCGTTTCACCTCGCTGATCCCGCCGGCGTGGGACAGATCGGGCTGGATGATGTCGACGGCGCCGTCCTCGAATATCTCCTTGTAGTCCCACCGCGAGTAGAGCCGTTCGCCGGTGGCGATGGGCGTCGAGGTGTGGTTCGCGATGTGTGGGAGTGCGTCCTCGTGGCCCGGCGGGACCGGTTCCTCCACGAAGAAGGGGTCGTGGACCTCCAGCGCCTCGGCGAGTTTCTTCGCCTGTGACTTCGCGACGCGGCCGTGGAAGTCGACGCCGATGTCCACTTCGTCGCCCACCGCCTCGCGGACCGCGCCGAGGCGGTCGACCGCCGCCTCGACGGCCGCCGGGTTGTCCACCCGGCGCATCTCGGGGGTTGCGTTCATCTTCAGCGCGGTGAATCCCGCGTCGACCTTCTCGCGGGCCGCCTCGGCCACGTCGCCCGGCCGGTCGCCGCCGATCCACTGATAGACCCGGATCCGGTCGCGGGCCGGCCCGCCCAGCAGTTCGTAGACGGGGACGCCCAGGTCTTTGCCCTTGATGTCCCACAGCGCCTGGTCGACGCCCGCGATGGCCGACATCAGGACCGGCCCGCCCCGGTAGAAGCCGCCGCGGTACATCGTCTGCCAGTGGTCCTCGATACGTCGGGGGTCCTCGCCGAGCAGGTAGGTGTCGAGCAGTTCCTCGACGGCCGTTTTCACCGTCCGAGAGCGGCCCTCAACGACGGGTTCGCCCCAGCCGACGAGGCCGTCGCTCGTCTCGAGTTTCAGGAAGAGCCACCGCGGCGGCACCTCGAACAGTTCGTAGTCGACGATCTCCATCAGTTCCACCCCTCCCGGTCGGTGCGGGCCGCGGACTCGGACGACGGGCCGGCCGCGCGGTCGGTCGTGTGTCGGTCGCGTTCGTGCATGCGAACCAGTGCCCGGCCCAGTCACAAAAACGACGCTATTCGCGTTACCGCCACTGTCCCGGTCTCATTGTGGCGCCGTCGGTCCCGTTGTGGCGCCTTCGGTTCCGTTGTGGCGCCGTCGGTCCCGTCGTGACACCGGATGGTGTGACTTTCAGTCTCGCTCACCCGGCCTCGTGATCACCGTTAGCCGGCCTATACCGTCCATCAGCCCGAATTCGTATTTCGCAGCCGAGTTAATTTCTCGATCATAATTGTGAAAAGAACTATAGCGACCGTCGGTCAATACGGGGGTATGCTCCACGTTGGCGTCAACGGCTTCGGAACGATCGGCAAGCGCGTCGCGGACGCGGTGCGCGCACAGCCGGACATGACGGTCGCGGGCGTCGCGAAGACGCGGCCGAACTACGAGGCGGCCGTCGCCGCCGAGCGTGGATACCCCCTCTACGCGGCCTACCGCGAGCGCCGCGACGAGTTCGCCGACGCTGACCTCAAGGTGGCCGGCACCGTCGACGACCTCGTGACTGACAGCGATGTGGTGGTCGACGCCACGCCCGCCGGCGTCGGGTTCGAAAACCGGAGTCTCTACAGCCGCCACGACACATCCGCCATCTTCCAGGGCGGCGAGGACGCGAGCGTCGCCGACGCGAGTTTCAACGCCCGCGCCAACTACGGCGACGCCGCCGGCGCCGACTTCCTCCGCGTCGTCTCCTGTAACACGACCGGCCTCGCCCGCCTGCTCACACCCATCGACGAGGCCTACGGCGTCGACAAGGCCCGCGTGACGCTCGTCCGCCGCGGGGGTGACCCCGGACAGACCGACCGCGGGCCGATCAACGACACCCTGCCCGACCCCGTTACCATCCCTTCCCACCACGGCCCCGACGTTAACACCGTCCTCCCGGACGTTGCCATCGACACGATGGGGATGAAAGTCCCCGCCACGCTGATGCACACCCACAGCGTCAACGTCTCCCTGGCGTCCGACCCCGCAACCTCCGACGTGCGCGAGTTGCTCGCCGGCGAATCACGGCTCTCCGTGCTGCCCGACCACTTCGATATCGACGGCGCGGGCAAACTCAAGGAGTTCGCGATGGACGCCGGCCGCCCGCGCGGCGACTGCTGGGAGAACTGCATCTGGGGGGAGTCGGTCACCGTCACTGACGGCGAACTGTACCTCTTCCAGGCCATCCATCAGGAAGCCGACGTGGTCCCGGAAAACGTCGACGCGCTCCGGGCCATCGCCGGCCTCGCCGACCGCGAGGAGAGCGTCCGCATGACCAACGAGTCCCTTGGCCTCGACGGCGAACTCGGCCGGTCGCTGGTCGATGCTTCCTCCGGACGGCCCGCCGTCGCCGACGGCGGCGACGCCGACGGCCCCGACCGCCCGTAGCCCGCGCTCGAACTCCATTCTCCGAGAAGCCGCGCCCGCCCGAACAGCCACATCGGCGCGCGCCGTCGAGTGGTGCGAGGCTCGAACGGAGTGAGAGCCTCGATGCGAACGGTGACCGAAGGGAACCGTGAGCGTGCCCGAGTAGTGCGAGGGTCGCGAGACGGCGTCGCGCGAGGGATGAGCGAGTGAACGGAGTGAACGAGCGAATCGGCTGGGGAGGCGTGTGGCCGTCTGCGGTGCGGTGTAGCCCTGGTGGATTGAAAGGGCGAGGCACGCGAGACTCGAACGATGCGAGGCCGACCAACGGGAGGCCTCGATGTGAACGGGGAGGCACGACCCGTGAACGGAGTGAGAGTCTCGGAGCCGAACGGCGAGCGAAACGAGCCGTGAGGCTGGTCGCGGGGTCTGCGCGGGCCCTATCCGAGCGACCATCGGGAGCGAGGATATCCCGCACAGACCCCGCGACCGGGCCGAGGGCTTTCAGCGCACAGGATCACCAGCGAAGCAGACAACAGCTAGCGAGCGGGCCGAGGGCTTTCAACGGTCGGGAGCGGCGACAATAGTGATATCGTCCGCACTCGATCCAACAGCGACGCTCACTCGATCAGCGGGGTTCGCTCCAGTTCGCCCGACTCAGTATCGAGTACGACCGCGTAGGGCGTCTCCGGGGCGGCCTCGAACGGGATCCCACCCGGATTCAGACGAACGGTCCCGTCGCGCTCCTCGTGGGCGTACTCGTGGGTGTGGCCGTGACAGACGTAGTCGTAGCGGCCACACTCGACCAGGGCATCGACGAGTGGGCCGCTGGTGCCGTGATAGACGGCGAACGCGGCGCCACCCAGCGTCAACTCTCCCATCTCACCGAGATACGTGCCGAAGTCGTCGACGGCGTCGGCCAGCGCCCACTCGCCGTCGTTGTTGCCCCGCACCGCGAAAAAGTCCCACGCGCCGTCAAAGGGCGCCGCCGAGAACGGGGCGACGATGTCGCCGCAGTGGATCACGGTCCCGACGCCCGCCGATTCGAGGACTTCGACTGCCCGTTCGACCACGTCCAGGTTGTCGTGCGTGTCCGAGACGATGCCGACTCGCATGCTCGCCGGTTCGACCCCCCGCCCCATCAACGTGTCCCACGCTCGGGCCACGGCGTCACCTGGTCGTACTGTTTACTCGCGGCCGAGTTTATTTTGCGCCATCAATTCCAGAAAGAAATTTAATCGTCGGGACGAAAGTCCGAGTATGAGTCGGCCGACGCGCGGCCCCGACGACGACCGCACCCCCTCGGCGGGCGAGGGAGATATCGACGTGGCGATCCCGGGCTTTCCGGAGTGGGAGCGCCGCCACGCCGAAACCGGCGCGGATAGCCGAGAGTCAGCGTCAGCGATCCGCGCAAGCGGGGAGTCGGCGGACCGCCAGTCCCGGCACGGCCGCTGTCCGGACGAGTAACGCGAAAAACGGTGTGTCCAGCGAGCACTCAGTCCCGCGAGCGCTCAGTCCCGCGAGAGCACTTCGACGCCGACGAGTTCGGCGCCGGTCAGCGCGCGGATGTACGCGCCGCCGGCGATGGAGACGTGGCCGAACTCGTCCTCCTCCATCCCGTACATCTCGATGGCGCGGGAGGTGTCGCCGCCGCCGACCACGGAGAACGAGTCCGTCTCGGCGATGGCCTCCAGGACGGAGACGGTCCCCACGGAGAAGCGCTCGTCCTCGAAGACGCCCAGCGCCCCCTTGACGAAGACGGCCTCGGAGTCGCGGACCACGTCGGCGTAGGTCTCGGCCGTCTCGGTCCCGATATCCATGAACGAGACGTCTTTCTCCTCGATGTCCTCGACGGGGATTTCGGCGCGTTCGCCGTCCTCGCCCTCGTAGGCCATGTCGACGGCGAGGGTGATCTGGTCGCCGCGCTCGTCGACGAGTTCCTCGATCAGTTCGTGGTTGTCCGCCCACTGGCTGTCGTACAGGTCCGCCTCAGGGTCCAGGTCGAAGCCGACGGGATGGCCCGCGGCGCGCAGGAACAGTTCGCCGGCGATGCCGCCCAGCAGGAAGTCATCGACCTTCTCGCCGAGGTGGCTCATCACGTCGATGACGTCGGTCGCTTTCGTCCCGCCGACGGCCATCGTCACCTGTCCGTCGAACTCCCGCTCCGCGATAGCCGTGTTCGCCTCGTACTCGGTTTCCATGACGCGCCCGGCGTAGGCGTCCATCACCAGCGGGAACCCGACCAGCGACGCGTGCGAGCGGTGCGCGGCCGAGTAGGCGTCGTTGACGTAGGCATCGAACTCCGGCGCCAGCGTCCGCACGAACTCCGTCTCCGCCTTGACCTTGGGGTCTTCCTCGGGCAACTCCTCGTCGCACATCCGCGTATTCTCCAGGAGGAGCACGTCGCCGCCCGAGAGGTCGCGGATCGCAGCGAGGGCTTCCTCGCCGAAGGTGTCGGGGACGAAGTCGACCTCGTGGTCAATATGACCAGCGAGAATGTCGGCGTGCTGTTCGAGCGAGACGAAGGTGTCCCGGCCGGGCCGGCCCTGGTGGGCCATGAGCGCGACCGAGAAGTCGCGCTCTATCAGTTCGGCCACGGTTTCGGCGTGGCGGTCGAATCGGCGGTTGTCCTGGACGACGCCGTCCTCGACCGGTGAGTTCAGGTCGAGACGGACGAGGACGCGCTGACCGTCCGCGAGGTCGTCGAGGGTTGCGAATGCTGGCATCTGTACGCGAAGGGTCGCCCGGCGGCGAGAAAAAACCGCGTGATCCGAGAGGGGCAGTCGGGAGAGACGAAGAGACGACCGAAAATAGAGCGCGCCGCAGGTCAGTACTCGGTGACGTACTCGGCAACGTCGAGCATCCGGTTCGAGAAGCCGAACTCGTTGTCGTACCAGGTGAGGACTTTCGTCAGCCCGTTGACGACGTTCGTCGACTCGGCGTCGACCAGCGAGGAGTAAGGGGTGCCCTGGATGTCCGTCGAGACGAGTTCGTCGTCGGTGACGCCCAGTACCCCTTCCATCTCGCCGCTCGCAGCCTCGCGGAAGGCGTCGTTGACGTCACTCTCGGTCACGTCCGCTTCCAGCGACGTGACGAACTCCGTGATCGAACCGTTGGGCACGGGGACGCGGATGGCCATCCCGTCGAGTTTCCCCTCGAGTTCGGGGAGGACTTCGGTGGCGGCCTGCGCGGCGCCGGTCGAGGTGGGGACGATGTTCTCGGCGGCCGCGCGGCCGCGGCGGGTCTTGGCCTTCGGCCCGTCGATGAGCGCCTGCGAGCCCGTGTAGGCGTGGACGGTGGTGAGCTGGCCGTTCTCGATGCCGAACTCCTCGTCGAGTACCTTCGCGACCGGCGTGATGGAGTTGGTCGTACAGGAGGCGTTCGAGACGACGTCCTCGCCCTCGTACTCGTGGTGATTGACGCCGTAGACGAGCTGTTTGACCGGTTTGTCGCCTTTGGGCGGCGCGGAGATGACCGTCTTGTCGGCGCCGGCGGCGACGTGCTTGCTGGCGTCGTCGTAGTTGCGGAAGATGCCCGTACACTCGAAGGCCACGTCGACGTCCAGGTCGGCCCACGGGAGCTGTTCGGGGTCGGTCTCCTCGTAGATGGGCGCCCGGAACAGTTCGCCGTCGTCGTCGGCGACCACGAGGTCGCCGTCGTCGAGTTCGACACCCTCGAGCCGGCCCATCACCGTGTCGTACTTGCCGAGATACGCCATGTCGTCGTCGTCCATGACGTCGTTGATACCGACGATCTCCACCCGCGGGTCCGTCAGCGACGCCCGGAAGACGTTCCGGCCGATGCGACCGAACCCGTTCAGCCCGATGCGTACCGTCTGGGATCCACTCATATGTCCGAACGGTCTCCCGTTGTGAGTATAGAGTTTTCGAAGATGGGACGGGTTCACGCACCCGGACCGTGACGGTCCGGGGCGTCGAGGCGGTGCGGGCCCGGCGGCGTCATCGAACCGGAATCGGCCGGCCGGCGCGCGACCCGGTGGCGTTATCGAACCGGGATCGGCCGGCCGGCGCGCGACTCGGCGGCGCGATCGCGGAGGCGTTCGACGCGCTCGTCGGTCTCGGGATGGGTCGAGAGCATGCGGAGCAGTCGCTGTTCGTCGTCGCCGGTGGTGTACAGCGGCGTGAGCAGATCGAGGGGGGAACCGCTCGCGCGCTCGATCTTCCGGAGCGCCCGCGCCAGCGCCAGCGGGTCGCCGGTGGCCTCGGCCGCGCGGTCGTCGGCCGCGAACTCGCGGCGCCGCGAGTGGGCCAGCAAGGCGAGCGTCAGCGCGAAAAAGACCAGCGCCACGCCGCCGCCGACCAGCCGCCCGAGCTTCCCGGGGAGCGTCTCCGTCCACGACGCCGGCCGGCCGCTGATCCACGCCGCGGCGCGCGCGAGCCCGGTCACGAGCAAGAGCACGGGCGCCAACAGGAGAAAGACCACGCCCGAGAGCGTCCGGAGAACGCTGTAGCCGAGCGTCTGGACGACGCTGTCCCGGCGCTCGATGTGCGCGAGTTCGTGGGCGAGTATCGCCACGAGTTCGTCGGCGGTCAACAGCCTGAACAGGTGTCGGTCGACGACGACAGTGCCGCGGCCGACGGCCCCGCCGAGCGCGAGCGCGTTCGGTCGGTCCATCGCCGCGACGAGCACCTCGGGGTGAGCGACCCCCATCTCCTCGGAGAGCGTCGCGATCCGGCGGTGGAGCTGCGGGGCCTGCGCGGGTTCGAGCGACCGGGCCTGCAACTGCTGGAGTATCCGCGCGGTTCCGACCTGGTAGCTGACGTAGGTGAAAACGAGCGTGAGCGCGACGAGATACAGCGCCAGGGCCGACAGCGAGGGGCGCAGTTGCCAGACCGTCGCGACCAGCAGGTAGGCGAGGGAGGCCACGCCGAGGTAGACGGCGAGCGTCGCCACCCCGACGACCGCCATCAGCGCGCGGAGGACCGGGCGTCGCATACCCGAGTGTCCGGCCCGATCGATAAAAACGCTTGTCGGGCGCCACCCGCGCCGGGACGGCCGCTGCGGGACACCGTGGTCGTCGACCGGTCCCCTCGTGGGCGTGAGAAGGGACCAGTACCCCCGCGGGCGTGGGAAGGGACCAGTACCCCTGCGGACGTGGGAAGGGCTCATTTACCTGGGCGTGAAACGCCCGACAATGCTCGACGACGGCGATACGATGTTGAACCTGGTCGGCGCGGTGCTGGTCCTCGCGGTAGTCGCGGGGCTCGTCGTGGTCGGCCTGAACTTCTCGGGGTCGACCGGCGAAGGAGCGCCCGAGGCCGACTGGGCCGTCGAGCGGGTCAACGACACGCACGTCCGCGTGACCCACGCCGGCGGCGAACCCGTCCGCCCCGACGAACTCCGGGTCACGGCCGACAGCGTCCGGCGCGCGACGAGCTGGACCGACCCCATCTCCGAGGGCGACTCGACGGTGGTCGACGCCACCGACGGGACGCTGATCCGCGTCGTCTGGAACGGCGGCCGCGGCGACCGCTCGATCATGGCACAGGAGCGGGTCTGAGAATGGCTGGCGGTCGGGAGGACTGAATCGACGACACCACGGACAGCGCCACCACTACACCACGGGCAGCGCCAACTGGTTGCGTGCGGGCACGACGTACGTCCCGCGGTCGACGGTGTTGACGTAGTCGACGATGCCGTGGTTCTCGTCAGGGACATCCACGTCGTACTCGTCGACGTTCATCGCCGCGCGGGCCTCGACGAACGATTCGAGGTCCCGCTGGACCGAGGTGAAGTTGAAGCCGGTGTGTTCCGGCGCGTCCGTCGCGAACCCCTCCGAGCGCCGGAGGATCTTCGGCTGGAACTCCTCGTCCCGGGCCCGCGCGACCTTCTGCGAGTGGCCGATCCGGCCGTGTTCGTCCGCGTCAGCCTCGATCCGCTCGACGTCCGCCTCGGTGATCCCGCTGTCGGCGCCCAGCCCCGACCCGACCTCGCCGACCTCCTCGCTGTCGTGGGCGGGGCAGAACATCTCCTCGACGCGTTCCTCGTGGTCCTGGTCGTACCACCGGTCGAGTTCGAGGCGGAGCCGCGACACCGCAAGCGTCGTCCCGCCCGCGAGCGGGCCCTCGCGGAGTTTCACGCCCTCCTCGCTGGGGAGACTGTCCGTGAACCCCGACTTGAACCCCATCGACAGCGGCGCCTGTTCGGGGATCTCCTCGTGGTCGAGTTTCGACGCGGGGACGCCGTTGCCGGCGAAGCCGGTCCGGCGCTCGGCGACCGAGAACACGTCGGCCAGCGACCCGGCCACCTCGACGCCGTTGACCGACTCGCGGCGACCCAAAAGCGCCTCCTCGGCGGCGAGGACGACCGAGCCGAAATCACTGGACATGACGACCACCGCGTCGAACCCGTCTGCCTTCGCCGGGTCTTCCCCGACACGTTCGAGGAGCGTCTCCGGTTGGATGAGCGTGTCCGGGACCGCTCCGTCGCCGACCGTCTCGAAGTACGACGGGGCGTACCCGACCAGCGCGAGCAGGCCGCGGTTGAACGACGCGCCGTTGTCGCCGCCCGTCCCCCACTGGAAGGCGCGGGTCAGCGTCCCGAAGGCGTCCGCGACCGCCGCGCGCTCGGCGTCGGTCGGCGGCGCCGACCCCTCGTAGGAGAGGCCGAGCACGAGCTGATGTTCGGGGAGAATGGTGTTGCCGGCCGCGTCCCGCACCAGGTAATCGCTCCACTCGTGTTGACTCGGTGGGAGCGACGCCGGGTCACCCCGCGGCGCGTTCAGTCCTCTCTCGGTGGGCGTCCCGTCCGACGTCCCCGTCCCGTCGTCCCCCAGCAGCGATCCCTCCCGGTCGACACAGGCGCTCAGCGCGCTCGCGCCACCGATCGCCACCGCCGACCGGACGAACTGTCGGCGAGGGATCGAACGCTCCCTGTCGCGATCCATGCCACCGAGTCGGTGAGACAGTGGGAAAAAGCTATCCCCGGCGGACGGGTCGCGGACGACGGCCTGCGGACGGACGGAAGCGGTAGAAAGCGGCGAACAGCGAAACGGGAGCGGGCGAAAAGGCGGTGAAACGAGGGCGATCAGCGAGCGTCAGCAAGCGCTACTGGATGCCGGTCTGGGTCGTGTCCTCTTCGGTCGGGCCTTCCTCCGCCCGGGTCTCGCCCTCGTGGCGGGTCCGGACTCGCGGGTTGAACAGTCGGTCGGTCCCCTGCGAGATCAGGATGAACCCGAGCGAGAGGAAGATGATCGGGAGCATCGGGACGATGATCATGTACGCCGGTCCATCGGGCGTGAGGGCGCCGTTCTGCTCGTAGGCCCAGTTCATCATCACGCCCCAGTTGTTCGGCGTCTTGATCGGCAGGAACCCGAGGAAGTACAGCGCGACGCTGTCGTAGATGACCCGCCGCGACGCGTAGACGAAGTTGACCATCACGTACGGCATCAGCCGCGGCAGGATGTCCTTCTGGATGATCCGGGGCGTCCTGATTCCCATCGCCCGCGAAGCCTCCACGTAGGACTCCTCGCGGATCGACAGCACCTGCGAGTGGACCGTCCGCGCCAGCCCCGCCCAGACGTTGATAGTGATGAGCGCCCCGAGCACGTACGGCGAATCGGGCTGGATGATGACGATCATCACGATGACCAGCGGGATGCCGGGGATCGACATCGCGATGTCGGAGACCGTCATCAGGAACGTCTCGGTCCGGCCGCGCTTGTATCCGGCGACCGTCCCGACGCCCGTCGCCATCACCGATGAGAAGACCCCGCCCGCGATGATCATCTTGAGCATCGCCGGCGTCGACCACGTGATCGCGGACAGGAGGCCGCGACCCGATCCGTCGGTCCCGAGCGGGTACTCCATGTTCTCGAACGGCTTCAGTTCCTGTCGCCAAGCCTCGTCGATGCTGAGGATGCTCGACGGGCGATGGAGGCGCCATTCCACGCCGATCAGGCCGAGGAAGTCGTTGAGGATGTAGGTGCCGCCCTTGTGCAGCGCGGTCAGCACCGCCGTGAGGACGAACAGCCCGATGATGATCAGGCCGATCTTCGTCCGCCAGTCCGACCACGCAATTTTGAATGGGACGACGACCCCCTCGTTGACCATCTCCCGGAGCCGCTGGGTCCGGGTGACTTTCGTCACCTCCGACTCGTCGAACATGCGCGACTCGTCGGCCGACTCGCTCTCAGAATGACTCACCTTGATCACCTGCCTTGATCCGCGGGTCGAGTTTGCTGTAGGACGCGTCCGCGATGAACGTCGAGACCACGACCGAGGCCGTGATGACGAGGAACGTCCCCATCATCAACACCACGTCGCGGTCCTGGATGCCGCGGAACATGTAGATCCCGACCCCCCGATACTGGAAGATCTGTTCGAGGATGACCGACCCCCCGAACATGAACCCGATCGAGAGGAGCAGGCTCGTGTACAGCGGCAGGATGGCGTTCCGGCCGACGTAGCGCAGCGCGATCCGCCGTTCCGGGATACCACGGAGCTGTGCGACCTGCACGTAGTCCTCGCCGAGCGTCTGGACGCTGTTGCCCCGCATCGCCAGCGCCAGCAGTCCGTACTGGGTGAGGATGAATGACAGCGCCGGGAGCGTCGCGTGCCGGAGCGCCCCGGAGATGAACTCCAGGTTGAGGCCGGTCTGGACGCCGCTCGGCTCCCGATATCGCGGCGGGAAGAGATCCAGTATCGGGCCGGATCCGTAGCCGACCCAGAGGATCAGCAGGATGCCCGCCACGTAGTACGGGATCGAGGTCGTCAGGATGCCGACGACCGTGTTCACGGAGTCGAAAAGCGATCCCTCTCGGTAAGCCATGATCGCGCCCAGCGACAGCGAGATGCTGAACAGCCCGACCGTCGCGAGCGACATGACGAGCAGCGTCCATGGGACCGTGTCGACGAGCAACGCGTTGATGTCGGACTGTGCCGCCCAGGAGTACCCCAGGTTCCCGCTGAAGATGTTCGAGAGGTACGTGACGTACGCCTCGTACATCGTCGCGTCGGGGTCGTACATCAGCGAGCTCTCGATGGTCTCACGGATCGTCGACGGGTCCTGTCCAGTGTTGGAAGCCATCTGGTCCACGTACCGGTCGACCATCGATCCGGGGATACTCCACGCCAGGGCAAACGAGATGGTCATCACGGCCCAGAGCGTGAACACCGCCTGGCCGAGTCGCTTGAGATACCAATTCATAAACTGAAAGGATGGTGAAACCGCTTAGTCGTCCGTCGCCTTCATCAGGCCGGGCGAGTCGTAGCCGTCCATGGTCTCGTCGACCTTCGGCAGCCAGTACATGGGCCAGTAGGCGAGGAAGTGGTCTGACTCGTCCGGGATCTCGAAGTTGTCTGTGTTGAGGAACGACTGCTCGTACTTCTCCATGATGATGCCGACCGGCACGTCCTTGTTGACGACCATCGCAAGCTGGCGGACGATCTCCTCGCGCGTGCTCCGGTCGTTTGTCGTCGCGAGTTCCTCCAGTCGTGACATGACGTCTATCTCGGTGCCGTCGATGGTGACCGTCGAACTCTCGTTGAGATACCCCGCGAAGTGCTCCTCGGTGTTCCGGAAGCGGTTCCGGAGGATGTAGTCCAGCGAGAAATAGGGGAGCGCCATCCGCGGCGACCCGCCGAGGGTGTGCTGGTCGGCACAGATGTTCCAGTCGTCGGAGCTGGTGTACTGGCCGGGACCGGCCGACCGGGAGTCGCCCTGTGCGTCCCAGCCGGCATCCCTGAGCTGGTCGACGATGGACTGAGAGGCCGTCGCCCAGTCCGACCACCCCTGGGGGTACGTGATGTTGATCGTCCCGATCGAGTCCTTGCTCTCGTCGATCTCGGAGAGCAGTTCGTCGGCCTGGTCGTCGTCACGCGTGTAGACGTTGAACCCGTCGGGTTCCTCCGAGCCGAGCCAGTCCTCGACCGACGACGCCGTCAGTCCGGACGGGGCCGGGTGGTGGATCTTCGAGGATTCACTCACGGTCAGGATGACCGCCTCGCGGTCGATCGACCACATGAGCGCCTGACGAGCCTCGCGCTGGCCCCAGACGTCGTGGGTGTGGTCGAACCACAGCCCCATCCCGAAGCCGCCGGGGATGCGGAACTCCTCGACGGAGTCGGGGAACTGGTCGAGCGTGTTCGGCGGGACGAACAGGCTGTGTTGCCCGTCGACCTCGTTGTTGATGAAGGAGTTGTGGGCCGCGTTGTTCCCGTCGCGGAACTCGACGCGGTAGCCGTTCCAGTTGTACTGGGAAGCCAGGTGGTGGTCCTCGACGTCGTCGAGGCCGTCACGGACCTCAGTCTGGGAGTACTGGTCGGTGTGCTCGGTCAGATGAACCGGACCCGAGGAGTCGGGCTCGGGGACCTGAACTTCGCCCGGTGGCTGATCCTCCCAGTCGGCGTCCTCCCAGTTCGACGGCGGGAGGTTCGCGAGCCTGTTGTCGAACAGCGCGTATTCGATGACGTCCTCTCCCGTCGACGAGGGGTAGTTGACCTGCAACTCGTAGTCGCCGGTCGCCTCGACGCCGTCGATGAACTCCCACAGCGTGGTGTTGGCGGCCTCGTTGATGCGAAGCTGGAGTGCGAGGTCGTCGGCGGTGATCGATTCGCCCGTGTTCCCCCAGGTGAACTCTTCCGAGAGGGTGAGCGTGGTTTGTCCGTCGCCGTGCTCCCACTCCTGGATCAGGTGCGGAACGAACTCGTCGTTGTCGATCTGATACTGGGCCCACTGGGCCCACATCCCGAACTGGTCGTGGGGAACGAACCAACCGAGGGTTGCGTTCCAGCGATAGTCCGACGCCGCGAAGTCGGTCTGGGTCCCCAGGAACCACGTGTTGACGTGACCACCGCCACCGTCGCCACCGTCGCCACCGTCGCCACCGTCTTCGTCCGGCGTGTCGGTGTCGTCGCCACCACCACTCGAACAACCAGCGAGCGCCGCCGCGCCTGTCACACCTGCTAACGATACGAACTTTCTCCGGGAAACCACCTCACAGTAGTCTTCCCGCGTGTCATCCCGAGACATACGGCTTTCCATCCAGAGCGCTAATATATAAATCCCACCATAATAATTCCAACAATAATCAGGATCGGAGACCGTACCGAGCGACCCGGATACCGGGGTATCGGGGGTTTCCGGCCATGTAACGTGGCGAGAACGTTCTCGAGCGCGCCAGATCGTGGCGGGACTGCTTTTGCGTCCGTTCGGCGGTAGTCAGCGGACCCGAAGCCACCAGATTCATAGAGTCGCGGGTGGTTCGGGGAGACATGACACAGGAGAACTCGGACCCGGAGTCGATCCTTGAGCTCGCGCGCGACGACCCGGACGCGATAGAAGTCGACGAGGTCGTGAAGTCGTTTGACAACGACCAGGGAGCGGCGCGGGTGTACGCGTTGCGGACAGTTTCGTTCGTCGCCATGGACTCGCCCGAGAGAGTCGTCGACCACGCCGAACGCATCCGCGAGATGCTCGACGACGGCTTCCCGGTCGCCGAGAGCGCGGCGGCGCTGGTCTGTCTCCCGCTGGCATCCGAGTACCCCGACTCGATGCGGCCCGCGATCCCGCGTCTCGTCCGCATGCTGGACGAGGAGCCACCACAGAAGGGCTACCGCGCGGCACAGACGCTCGTGCCCCTTCTCGAGGAGTACCCGGCGTCGTTCGTTCCCGCGGCAGACGACCTCGTGGACGTGATCGCCGACCCGCCCGAAGTCGAGACACCCAGCCCGGAGGAACTGGCCGAACTCCCCGAGGACGAGCGACAACAGCGGGTCGAGATGCTTCGGTCGCGGCGCGACCAGATCCAGCAGGACATGTCGCGGACGTACGGCATTCAGGAGGCCGCGGCCCACGCGCTGGTCGAAGTCGCCAGCGAGGGCCCCGACGCGCTCCGCGACCGCGTCGACGACATCCGGACCGGCCTGGCAGCCGAGCCGTCGGCCGTCCGTGCGGCGACCGCCGACGCGCTCGCGACACTCGCGGGCGCCGACCCCGACGCCATCGAACCGGCTATCGACGACCTCGTCGCGATCATCGGGTCGGACACCAGCGGCGTCCAGGCCTACGCCATCCGGGCGCTCGGACAGGCCGTCGCCACCGAGGCGGTCGCGCCGCTGCGCGAACTCGCGGCCGACGACGGGACCGACGAGGACCTGGCGGATCTGGCCGCCGAGACCGCCGACTTCCTCGCGGACCAGCAGTAGAGGTCGCCGGCCGTCGCCGGCGGAGTTCGCGACGGCTCGAGTACTAGAGGCCGGTACACGGCAGTTCCCGATGTCGGTGACCCGGGAACGGGAATTGGAACCAGTCCCGATACCACCGACCACAGGCCGAGAAACTGCCTGAGAACGTGGAGTGTCGAGGAGAGAACGTACAGGGGTGGGCGACGTTGTGCGGAGATGGACGAGAACCGGCGCGGTCAGTCCATCGGAGCCGGTTCCGGGCTGCCGGTTTCAGTGTCTGTGTAGAGATGACAGGCAACCGGGTGATCCGAAGACTGATCGAGGGTTGGATCCTTCCGTTCACAGACACTCTCGTAGCGCTCAGAGAGCGTCGTGGAGGCCTCGTCCCACTCGCCGACGGCGACGGCCTCGATCGCGTCTTCCACGCGGTCACGGTGGGGCGAGGTCACGTTGCCGTCGAAATACTCCGTCAGCGCGGCGTCGACGAACGCGTCCGCGTTGTCCCGTCTGTCCGCGTCCGTTTCGGGTTCGACCCCGACCGACTCGAAAAGCTGGTCGACCTCGACCGTCCGGTCGTCGATATCGTGACGGAGCGTCATAATGTCGTTGTAGGTCTCCTGGTCGATATCGACGTCCTCGGGCGGAATGATTTTGGGACACCGGGTGTGGAACCGACAGCCACTCGGAGGGTTTTTCGGGTCCGGAACGTCGAGTTTCCGGACCGGGGGCGGCCCAGCGTCGTTGTCCGGGTCCAGGTCCGGCGTCGCCCAGCGCAACACCTTCGTGTAGGGATGCTTGGGGTCGTTGATGATCTGCTCCGCTGGGCCAATCTCGACGAGTCGGCCGAGGTACATGACGCCGATCCGGCCGCCGTTGTTTGCGGCCAGGTACCGGGCGTTCGAGAGGTCGTGGGAGACGAACACGAACGAGGTGTCGAAGTTGTCCTGGAGTTCGAGCATCAGGTCCATCATCTCGACGCGCAGGGAGACGTCCAGCGCCGAGACGGCCTCGTCGGCCAGGATGAGGTCCGGGTCCATCAACAGCGCGCGGATGAGCGCGACGCGCTGTTTCTCCCCGCCGGAGAGCTGGTGGGGATAGCGGCCGGCGTAGTCCTCCGGCGGGGTCATGTCGACCCGCTCCAGCATCGAAAGGATCTCCCGGCGGCGGTCGCCGGAGCTCATCTGCCCCTGCCAGCGCTTCAGCGGCGCCTCGAGGACCTGTCGAACGCGCCGGTTCGGGTTGAGCGAACTCCCGGGGTCCTGGTGGATGATCTGGAGGCGCCGCCGGATGTCCTTGTAGGGGATGTCGACATCGCCGCGGCCGTCCTTGGCGTCCCAGATGTCCTGGCCCTTGTACTTGATGCTCCCGCCGGTGGGTCGCTGGAGACCGATCGTCGTCTTGCCCAGCGTCGTCTTCCCACAGCCGGACTCGCCGACGAGGGCGATGACGTCGTTCTCGTAGATGTCGAGGTCGACACCGTCGACGGCCTGGACGACCTCGGGTTCGCTGAAATCGAAGAGGCCGCCGCCGTCCTCGAAGTGGACCTCGATGTCCTCGAGGGTGATCAGGGGGTCACCGGAGCTCATCAGATCTCACCCCCGGGCCCGTCGTCGCTCCCATCGGTTCCGGCATCGACGCCGCCATCGGTTTCGGCGTCGTCGCTCCCATCCGTTTCGGTATCGACGCCGCCATCGGTTTCGGCGTCGTTGCTTCCGTCGGTCTCGCCGTCGCCACTTCCCACACCGGTGTTCATCGGGATGGTCTCGGCGGCCTGCTCCCAGTGGAAACACGCGGCGTCGTGGACGTCGGTCACCGCGTGATACTCGGGGTCGGTCGCGACACACTGCTGGTCCGCGAGCGGACATCGCGGGTGGTACGAACATCCCTCGGGGACGTTGACCGGGTCGGGCGCCGAGCCCGCGATGGGGCGCATCTCCGAGAGGGGTGCGTCCAGATTCGGCGTCGCGTTCAACAGCGCCCGCGTGTAGGGGTGGGCCGCGTTGCGGAGGATCCGGTTGGTCGGCCCCTTCTCGACCAGTTCGAAGGCGTACATCACCGCCATCCTGTCGGCCAGTTCGGCCACCAGCGACAGGTCGTGGGTGATAAACAGCATCGTCAGGTCGTACTTCTCCTTGAGCTTCCGGAGCAACGTCAGGATCGACCGCTGCATGAGCAGGTCTAGCGCGGCGGTCGGCTCGTCCATGACGAGCAGATCCGGTTCGAGCAGGACCGACAGCGCGATCAGCGCGCGCTGGCGCATCCCGCCGCTGAGCTCGTGGGCGTACGAGCCGAGGATCCGGTCGGGGTCGAGATACAGGTCCGAGAGCAGTTCGCGAGCGCGCTCCATCCCCTCGTCGACGTCGGTATCGTGAGCTTTCAGCGTCTCGACGAAGTGCTCGCGGATCCCCATCGTCGGGTTGAACGAACTCATCGCACCCTGGAACACCATCGAGATGTGCTCCCACCGCAGTTGACGCAGTCGCTCGTCGCTGAGATTGAGCACGTCGACCGGGTCGTCGTCCTGCGGATAGTAGGTGACCTGGCCCGACAGGATGCCCGGGTCGTCGACTGCGTCGAGCATCGACATGGCGAGCATCGACTTGCCGCTGCCGCTCTCGCCGACGACCCCGAGGATCTCCCCCCGATAGACGGTCAGGTCGACCTTGTCGAGGACCCGCGAGGTCCCCCGTTCCATCTCGAACGTGACCTCGGCGTCCTGCAGTTCGATTATCGGCTCCCTCCCCTCGCCTGTTCGTGTCCGCTCAGTGGATGATGTGTTCTGCGTACTCACAGTCTTCACCTGGCCGTTGTGGACGTTCTCGTCGACCGTCGTTCGATGTGGCGGTGTCGCCCGGAGAACGCGTCGTCCGGCACGAACGCGTCGTCCGGCACGAACGCATCGTCCGGCACGAACGCACCGTCGCCCGCCTGTCCTATCGCGAGCACCGGCGGCTCACCGACCGACGGCTCTGGTACGATCCACGACACGCTGTCACAGTTCACTACCCTCCTACATAAGTTTCAAGGATCGCAAAGCAAACCCTGCTAAATCCGCCGGAGAAGGCAATCATTCGGGGCCCTGGGGAGTGATCTTCGCCCCCGACCGAGGGACGGTGCTGGGTTACGGCGATCGACAGCACCGGGACTCGTCTATCCACTCGCAGAAGGCGTCGAAACTCTCCGCGCTGGCGTCCTCGGCAATATCGTAGATATCCTAACCGGGGCGTCCGATACGCTTATTCGCCAGGGAACGAACAGGGACGGGTATGTCGCGGCGAGTGCTGTACCTGATAGGGGGGATCCTCGCGATCGCGGGAGTGGCGGTCGCAGCCGCGCTGGTGGGTGGCTTGGGGGTCGAGGGCACGGACTTCGGGGCCGAGAGTGCGGACGAGCCACCGGGGACGGCCGAACTCTCCTTTACCGACGTGGCGAACGAGAGCGGCGTGACCTACCGGACCACGGAGGGCGGCCTCGGGAACGGGAACGACGGCGTCTACGTCGCCGACTACGACCGCGACCTCCGTGAGGACGTCCTCCTGCTCGGCAACGAGACGCGGGGACCGGTGCTCTACCGCAACGACGGCGACGGGTTCGCGCCGAGCGGCCAGCTTCCCGACATCGAGGGAGGCGTCCAGTCGGCGCTGTGGCTCGACCACGACAACGACGGGTGGTCCGACCTCCTGCTCCTGCGGCGGGGCGACACGCCGGTCTTCCTCGAGAACGACGACGGCGACCTCTCGCCGGCGGATGTCGGCCTCGGCAACGAGACGTTCGTGAACCCGGTCGGCGCCAGCGCCGCGGACGCGAACGGCGACGGAGCCCTCGAACTCGTCGTGATCCAGTACGGCGACTGGTCGGGCGGGGGGCCGACGGGCTGGCGGGGCCCGGTCCACGCGATCGGGAGCGACAACGGCCAGCCAAACGCCTACTTCACGCTCTCGGACGGGGAGTTCGTCCGCGACGAGTCGGCCGGGATCGGGCCGACCGAGGTCGGACCCCACTGGAGTCTCGCGGTGACCTTCCAGGACCTCACCGGCGACGGCGCCCCGGACATCCACGTCGCCAACGACTACTACAACGACACGCTGTACGTCAACCAGGGCGACGGGACCTTCGAGCGGCGAACCCTCGGCGCGTCGACAGACCGTAACGGGATGTCCTCGACTGCCGCGAACGTCACTGGCGACAGTCGGCCGGAGCTGTTCGTGACGAACATCCACTTCCCCGAGGAGCGACTCGACACCCTCTCCCCCGAGCGCCACAAGTTCTTCCAGCAGTACATCCGACAGCGGCTGGGCAAACGCATGGCGGGGAACAACCTCCTGACCCGTCGAAACGGGACGATGGCCGACGTGGCGGGCGAGTTCGGCGTCGCCGACGGCGGGTGGGGGTGGGCGGCCTCGTTCGGTGACCTCGACAGCGACGGCGAACTCGACCTGATCCACGCGACGCAGTCGGTCATCACCTTCGACCGGTCGGCGCCGGAGTACACCTCGCCGATGGTCTGGCTCGGCCACGACGAGGGGTTCGTCCGGCAGAACGCCACGGCGGTCGGCCTCGACGACCACAACGGCCGCGGCCTCGTCGCGCTCGACTACCAGGTCGACGGCGCCCGCGACGTCCTCGTCGGCACCTACGGTGACGTCGCACAACTGTACCGCAACGACGCCGAGCAGGGCCACAGCCTGCAGGTCGACGTCGGTGCCCTCCCCGGCGACCACACGGCGGTCGGGGCCACCGTCGCGGTGACCACCGACGAGGGGACCCAGCGCCGGGTCAGCGGGTCCCGCGCTGACTACCAGTCCCAGGACACCCGAACGTTACATTTCGGCCTCGGTGAGGCGAGCGACGTCGAGAGCCTGACCGTCACTTGGCCCGACGGCACCGAGGTCACCCTCGAAGACGTCGCGGCCGGCCAGCGGATCCGCGTGACGCCCGACGGGATCGCCGACCGGCTGTCCTACGCGGAGTGATCGTCACAGAACAGCAGTCGACGAACAGTGAACAGGAGCAGGCATTTCTCGACGGGAAATAAACAGCAAAGACTGAGTTCCGTGAGAGTGGCGGCGTGGAGAACGTCTCACGTCCGGGAGTGGAAGCCGTTCCGGATTTTCGAACTGGCTTTCGACCCCGTCACGACTTGGGGGACGTGTACTCGTTACACCGTTTGAGGACGTAGGCGATGCCGAGCGCCGTGCCCGCGAGGATGACGAAGTTGATCCCGATGACGACGAGCGAACCGGTTCTGGTCTCGGAATCGAGCGACGACGCCGGGACCAGCGCCAGGATAATGAGGTTCAACACCATGAAAAACGTCACCATCAGCAGGAGCAGGTAGAAGTGGTGGGCGAACTTGCAGATGGTGTCCCAGAACTGCTCGCGCTTGGAGTCGGGGTCCTGGGGCACCTCGTCGGAGAACAGGCTCGACCCGGACGACTTCGACGACTCTGACTCCGACTCCGCTGACCCGCCAGACCCGTCCGCGGAGTCCGGGTTCGAAGACTCGCCGGCTCCGTCCGCGGAGTTCGGACTCGAAGACTCGCCGGCACCGTCCGCGGAGTTCGGACTCGAAGACTCGCCGGCCCCGTCCGCGGAGTCGGCACCCGACTGCTCGCCCGCCGAGTCCGCGTCAGAGGGGGCGTCCACCGAGTCGGCATCCGGGGACTCGTCCGACGAATCGGCCATAGACGAGGGTCGATCCCCCGTGACATAAAACCCGCTCAGACCGACCGGTGGGGCGCGTCGGACCGCAAGAGCGTCGCTCGCAATATTTAAGAGGGTGACCGGGAAGCATGAGAGCATGCACGATGCTACCGATAGTGCCGCCTACCGGGATCCGGATCTGCCGGTCGCGCGGCGCGTCGAGGACCTGCTCGACCGGATGACGGTCGAAGAGAAAGCCGGCCAGCTCGTCGGGACCTGGGCCGGTCACCTCCACCATCTCAACGAGGTCGACGACGTTGCGGACCTGGTCCGCGAGCACGGCCTCGGGGCCGCCGCCCCCTTCGGCTGGGGCGGTTCAATCGGGACTGAGGTCGACGAGATCGTCGACATCGTCAACGACCTGCAGGACGTCGCCCTCGAGGAGACGCGGCTGGGCATCCCCCTGCTGTTCAACGTCGACGCCGTCCACGGCCACGCCTACGTCGCCGGCGCGACCGTCTTCCCGAACGGCCTGGGCGCCGCGGCGACGTGGAATCCCGAGCTGATCGAGGCCGGCGCCGACATCACTGCGACCGAGGTCACGGCCACGGGCGCTCACCAGAACTACTCGCCGACGTGTGACGTGGGCCGGGAACCGCGCTGGGGCCGCGTCTTCGAGACGTTCGGCGAGAGCCCCCGTCTCGTCGCCGAGATGGCCGCGGCGAAGATCCGCGGCTACCAGGGCGAGGGGGTAGAGGACGACGACTCGGTGATCGCGACGGCGAAGCATTTCCCCGCCTACAGCGAACCCGAGCGCGGCGAGGACGCCGCGCCGGTCGACGTCTCCGAATACAAACTCCGAAACACGTTCGTCCCGCCGTTCGAGGCCGCCTTCGAGGCCGGCGTCGAGTCCGTAATGCCCTGCTACAACTCCATCAACGGCGAGCCCATCCACGGCTCCGAGCGCTACCTCACCGACCTTCTCCGAGGGGATCTGGGCTTCGACGGCCACATCGTCTCGGACTGGGGCGGGATCCGCCACCTCACCGAGGAGCACAAGACCGCGCGCGACCTGCGCGAGGCCGTCTACGACTCCCGGACGGCGGGACTGGATATCGCCTCCGTCGGCAACGACCGCGAGGCCGAGGCGCTTGTCGACCTCGTCGAGTCGGGCGATCTGGCCGAGTCCGTCGTCGACGAGAGCGTCCGCCGCGTCCTCGAACTGAAGTTCCGGCTCGGCCTGTTCGAGGACCCTTACGTCGAGAAGGGGGCGGCTCTCGAAACGGTCGGCGCCGACGACCACCAGCAGGCCGCCCTCGAAACCGCCCGCGAGGCGCTCACGCTCTGTGCCAACGACGGAATCTTGCCCCTCTCGGGCGACGAGGACGTCTTCGTCGGCGGCCCGAACGCCGACGATCTCCTCCACCAGGTCGGCGGCTGGAGCGTCGAATCGGCCGAGCACGTCGCCGGGACGACCATCCGCGAGGAACTCGAAGCCCACGTCGACGGCGCGGTGAGCTACGAGCAGGGCGCCGAACTCGCCGCGAAACTCGACGTCGAGGCCGCGGCCGAGAAGGCCGCCGACGCCGACGTGGCCGTCCTCGCGCTCGGCGAGGGGTGGTATCTCCACGAGTTCGGCGCCGGCAGCCCACGGACCGAGACCGGCGAGTTCCCCACCCGCGAGCAACTCGACCTGCCCGAACCCCAGCAGGCGCTGGTCGACGCCGTCGTCGAGACGGGCACGCCCGTTGTCGGCGTCCTCGTCACCGGCCGCCCGCTCGCTGTCGAGCGCCTCGACGAGCAGGCCGACGCGGTGCTGATGGCCTACTACCCCGGGACCCGGGGCGGGAAAGCCGTCGCGGAGACGCTCGTCGGCGCGAACGACCCGAGCGGTCGCCTGCCGATCACCGTCCCGCGCTCGACGGCCCAGACCGACGCCCACCACGACTATCTCAACCAGCCTCGCCCCATCGGAGACCACGAGCACCCCGACTCCTACGACCCGCTCTACGAGTTCGGCCACGGGCTGAGTTACACCGACTTCGAGTACCGCGGCGTCGCCGTCGACGATACCGACGTGGGGCCCGGCGACACCGTCGACGTCGAGGTCACCGTCGCCAACGTCGGCGAGCGCGACGGGAGCGAGGTCGTGCAGGTCTACAGTTCGGCCGAGGGGACGACGCTCGTCAGACCCGAGCGCGAACTCGCGGGCTTCGAGCGCGTCGACCTCGACGCGGGCGAGGAACGGACCGTCGCCGTCCAGGTTCCGGTCGAACGCCTGGGCGTCTACGCGCCCGGCGACGGCCACCGCGTCGAGGCCGGCGACTACGACCTCGTCGTCGGCGACGAGCGCCGGACGATCACGGTCGACGGCGAGTACCTCTGAGCGGTCGGATTCGAGCGGCGGAGTCGAACGGTCGGTGACTACCGCCGGCGCGTTCTGCGGTTCGCGACCGCGACCAGCACCGCCCCGAGCGCGACCGCCGCCAGCGTAGGGATCGCGCCGAATCCGGGGCCGGACCCGCCCGCGGCCTTCGTCGCTGTCTCGGAACCGGCGTCTTCGCCAGCCTTGGAACGGACATCTCCGCCGGCATTCGACGCGGACGTCGTAGATTCGCCAGATCCAGCCCCGTCCGTCACTTCGGTGGACGGCGCGTCCTCCGTCGCGTCGAACCCCTCGGCTTTCTCGACGGTCAAAAGCGTCCCGACGAGGTCGGTTCCGGCCCGGACCGGAACGTCCCCGTCGCCGAACTCGCCGTCGCCGTCGTCACGGTATGCCACCGCGCGCACGCGGAACCGCTCGGCCTGCGCCGCGACGAACGACCGGTTCAACTGAACCGAAACATTTTCGTGGCTGCCAGCCGTTGCGCGTGCGCTCCCGATGGTCGTAGTGCCGTCGACGGAGCGGACGACGACGTGACCCGGCGCGGCGAGGTCGACCCGCGGGACCGTCAGCGTCGCGCCGTCCAGTCGTTGGGGATCGATGTCCGTCGCCAGGACGCGCACGTCGTCGGCGTGCTTGCGCAGCGTGAACGACGCGCTGGCGAGCGGGTTGCGATCGGACAGCGCCGGATCGGCGTCGGGGTCGAACTCGCCGTCGCCGTCGTCACGGTGCAACACCGCCCACAGCGTGCGGTTACCCGACCACCCGTCCCAGGTATCGGCGTCGACACGGACCGAGACGGCCGACTGGTCGCCGACGCCCCGGACCGGGGCGTACCCGACAGGCGCGCCGGGACTCCCGCCGTCGTCCGCCCTGAGCACGACGTACCCGTACCGGAGCATCGAGAGCTGTTCGACGACGACGGTCCCGTCGCTCGTGGCCTGCGAGTCGACCTCGATGTGGACTCCGTGCATGGCGTTCGACTCGAGGGCGGGAAGCGCTGGCCCGCTACTCGCCGCCGATCGCTCCGGGGATGTAGCGTCTCCCATCGTCGACCGCTCCGGATACGCAACGCCGTCCGCCGCCGACCGCTCCGGATACGCAACGCCGTCCGCCGTCGACCCTGCCGCGACCGCCGGCGACGCGGACGCGGTGGCCACGACCGCCGCTGCGACCCCCGCGGCGACCACCGCGACGAGCACGAGCGCGACCGTTACAGCCGCCAACGAGACGGGCGCGTTCGCACTCATCGCCGGCCCGCGTCGTCCGATCATTCGGGCGGGCTTGGCTCGGTCGACGGTAAACGCTTCCGGTGGGGACGACACCGTCACTCAAAGAGGCGTTTGAGTTACGGGATGGGTTTTATTCCGGGCGGCCATGGGTTCGAATGCGGTCGACACGCCCTCCATCGGGTCTGTCGCACCGCGGCCCGACACCCCCGCACCGCGGCAGTTCGCCCCTGCCAGTGCCCGCCGGGCGGCACCCCTGCCCCGGGTGCCGCCCGGAGACCGGACCCGCCCCTGCGGCTTCGGTCGTTCGGGTCCACCGCCCTGCGGACCCGGTTTTCGGACCCGTCCCCCTGCGGGTCCGACTCCCTGTTTCACACCGCATCCACTCCCGTGTCCCGTCCACCTCCCCGTGTCCCGTCGCGTCCACTCCCGTGTCACGTCCGTATCGGCGTCGTGTTTCGATAGGTCGCTTGCCGGAGTGGCTACGTCGCACGGGTTTCCACAGCCTGGTCGTGTCGCTGCTGGCCGGCGGTGCGCTGCTGGCCGGGCTCTACGCACAGACCGGAACCATCGATCCCCGGACCAGCACGCCCGACGGCGGGTGATCACCACCCCGAGAGCGCGCAAACCCGGAGCGTCGCGGGCGGCGGTACGGCCTCGCGTTCCCGGTCGCGGTTCGCGGGCAGCGACTCCCAGCGCAGGACGTGACGCACTGCCGCGTCGCCCGACGGCAGAGAGCGGGCGCGGACTCGCATGTCGTCCGCCGCCCACTGTACGTCGAGTCCGTCGGCGCCACCCTCGGGATTCCGGAGGCGGTCGGGGAGTCCGTGCCACGGCACTTCGGTCCGGGTCGGACGGAGCGTATCGGGGTCGAGCATCCACCGACCCGGTCCGTGTTCGGCGTGCCAGAACGGCTGGATGAGGCCCGCCTCACAGGGTTGTACCGGGTCGACCGCGATCTCGAAGTCGATGCTCCCGCGGCCCCCGACATCCCAGCGGTAGTCCCAGTCGCTGACGCGGATGCGGTCCCACTCCCCGGTCTCCCCATCGCCGCCATCTCGCCAGCGGGCGTTGTACACCTGCGTTGCGCCGTCACCCGAGTCCCGGTCGTCGAACTTCTGGTAACTCACCACGGGACGGCCGCGCGAGTCGAACCCGACGGCGAGATTGTCGTTGATCACCCCGCCGCCGGTGGGGACCGGATCGACGACGGCGGCGTCAGGCGTGATCGGGAGCGAGAGTGGGGTGCCGTCGGCGCGTTCCCACGAGACTAGGTCGGGACTGCGGGCGTAGGAGATGTCGTGGTTCGTCGCGGCGTCGGGCGTGTCACGCCACACCCACGCGAGATGGTAGTCGCCGTCGGGGCCGCGGACCGGTCCGGTCGGGTAGGCGTTCATTTCGCCGCCGCCCGAGAGCAGCGGCGTCTCCAGCAGGCGGCGCCACTCGCCGCTTGCGGGGTCGAAGGCGTCGAGCAGGCGTCGGCCGTCACCGCTGCCGCCGTCGCGGTACATGAAGGCCAGTTCCTCGCCCGGCGGGTCGAGAAATTGCGGGTAGGTGACGCTGTCCTCGTCGCGGCCGACCAGCGCGTCGACGCGCCCGAAGGCCGTCACGTCCAGCGGCTCGGTCGTCCGGAAGTAGACCAGCGGATCGTTGTGCACGTTCCCGCTCAGATGGACGTGTCCCCGGGCGTCGACGGCCAGCGCGAGGTGGTTGTGACTGTCCCAGCCGACCCGTTCCGGGAGACTGGTTTTCCGCCAGTCGGCGTCGCTTCCCCGGTTCGTGTCTCCGGCTCGGCTGCTGTCGGCGGTCAGCCGACGACCGGCGACCGTCAGGCGGCGGTCGGCATCGAAGTAGGCCACGAACTGGTGGTCGTCGTGGGTGGCGAGCGCGAACCGGGCCGGGTGGCCGGCCCACGCCGGTCCCACCTCGCTGACGGCCTCGACTGCGACTGATTCGGGCGGTCGCACGGGCGGGACCTGACGCGGTCGGGGCTAAAGCGTTTGGACGGTTCCCGGCGGCCGTCGGGGAAAGGGGAACAAAGGTTTAGTACGGATCGGTCACACGAGGGGACATGGCGCTGACGAATCGCCAGCGGGTGCTGGTGGGGTTGTTCGCCGTTATCGCGGCGGTGACACTGGCGATCCTCTGGCGGGTACTGCAGACGGTGTTTTTCTCGATCACGGTCGCGTACGTCCTCTACCCGGTGCGGCGGGAACTGGTCCGCCGGGGGATCCCGCGACGGATCGCGGCGGGGACCGCGACTGTCGTCGGGTTCACGCTCGTCGTCTTGCTCGTCGCGCCGGTCGTGTACGCGATCTACGCCCGACAGGCAGAGATCGTCGCGTTCCTCGAGAACGTCCCCGAGACCCAGCCGATCACGGCCTTCGGAATGACCTACGTCGTCGACGTGAGCGCGCTGCTTTCCAGGGCACAGACTGCCGTGAGCGATATCGCAGTCGGGCTCGCGACCGCGGCACCGGTCGTCGCACTGAAGACTTTCCTGTTCGTCTTCCTCGTCTACGCGTTGCTCCTGCGACCGGAGAACGCCCATGGAGCGGCCGTGCGGCTGGTCCCCGGCGAGTACCACGAAATCATCTTCGGACTTCACCGGCAGGTCCGGGACACGCTCTACGCGCTGTACGTCTTGCAGGCCGCGACGGCCTTCGGCACGTTCAGCGTCGCGATCGTCGTGTTCTGGGCGCTGGGCTACGAGGCCGCGTTCTCGCTCGCGGTCCTCTCGGGGATCCTCCAGTTCATCCCCATCCTCGGGCCGAGCCTGCTCATCGCCGCCATCGCGGTCGTCGAAGTCGTCGCCGGCAACGTCAGCGGGGCCATCCTCGTCACCGCCGTCGGCCTCGTCTTCGTCGGCTTCCTCCCCGACGCGATCATCCGCCCGCAACTGGCCTCGCTCACGACCGGGATGCCCGCGAGCCTCTACTTCGTCGGCTTCACCGGCGGGACACTCAGCCTCGGCGTCATCGGCGTGATCGCCGGTCCCCTCACGATCGCCTTGCTCGTCGCGGTCGTCGAGTTGGTCACCAGCGAGCGCGTGAGCGTCCAGCAAACGTTCGACACCGGCCCGGCGGTTATCCCGGACGCCACCGGGGAAGCCTCCGCCGATGCCGCCGGGGAGGCCTCCGCCGATGCCGCCGGGGAGGCCTCCGCCGATGCCGCCGGCGAATCCGTCGCCGATACCGCTAGGGAAGCCTCCGCGGACGCCGCCGGCGAACCCGGCGCCGATGCCGCCAGCGACGCGGACGCCGACGGGGACGGCTGACCGGCTCCCGATACCCGAGAGAGGGAGTCGCCCGCGCTCAGGCCCCGGTTTCGAGCGGGCGGTCGGCGGCCGTCCACTCGGTGAGGCTTCCCTCGTAGAACGCCAGGTCCTCGTAGCCGAGATGCCGGAGGACGACGTAGGTGTGGCTGATCCGGCGGGCGGTGTTACAGTAGAGGAGGACGCGCCGGTCGGCGTCGATCCCGCGGTCGGCGAGCAGGCGCTCTATCTCCGCGCGCGGCTTGAGCCCGCGCGAGTCCTCGTCGACGAGTTCGCGCCATTCGAGGCGCACCGCGCCGGGGATGTGGCCCTCCTCGTACTCCCACGCCTCGCGCGTGTCGACGATGATCGTGTCGGGGTCGTCGACGGCATCGGCGACCGCCTCGATGCCGACCAGCGGCGTCTCCGCGGGTGGGTCGACGGCGTACTCGGTCGGCTCGGGGTCAGCGGGATCGCTGGTGGTTTCGTGGTCGAGTCGCCAGGCCGAGAAGTCGCCGTCGAGGAGATGCAGTCGGTCGCGAGGGTGGCCGTAGCGTTCGGCGGTCACGAGAAAGCGCGCGGCGAAGACGCCGTGTGTGTCGTCGTAGGCGACGACGTGGTCGTCGGGACTGATGCCGGCCTCGCCCAACAGGTCGGCGAAGGCGTCAGCGCCGGGTAACATCCCATCGCCGGTGTCACCGTCGGTGACAGCGTCTTCGTCCTCGGCGGCGTGGTCGTCGGCGCGGAACGAATCGAAGGGGACGTTGACGGCGCCGGGAACGTGGCCGATGCCCTCGAACTCCCAGGCGTCGCGGACGTCGACGACGCGCACGTCGTCGAGTCGGTCGGCCAACCAGTCGGCCGGGACGACGAGTTCGCTCATGTGCTGGTGTGGTGGGACCACCCGCTTGAACCTACCGTCCCGGGCCCGAACGCACCCGCTCGAAGGTAGGTGCAATAAATGCCGCAACGGTCGCGCCGGTTCGCGGGATCGGATCGGCACGAATCCGTCAGGCCCCCGAGACGAGAGCGCTATCGTCAGGCCGTGCAAACAGTCAACACGGTAGATGGCGGTAACAATTTCCGCTATGGTCGTGATGGGGCGGGACATGCCGAGAGTCGTAGTCCTTTATAGTTGGTAGACTTATGGTTCCGTGTATCATGAGCGATTACGCCAAAGACGTCCTCGTCTCAGCGGACTGGGTCGAGGACAATCTGGAGAAGTTCGAGAGCGACGACTCCGACTACCGACTGGTCGAGGTCGACGTGGACACGGAACTGTACGACGAGAGCCACGCGCCCGGCGCGATCGGGTTCAACTGGGAGACAGACCTGCAGGACCAGACCGAGCGCGACGTCCTCTCGAAAGAGGAGTTCGAGGCGACGATGGGCGGGGCGGGCATCAGCGAGGACTCGACGGTCGTCCTCTACGGTGACAACGCCAACTGGTTCGCGGCCTACACCTACTGGCAGTTCAAATACTACGGCCACGACGACGTGAAACTGCTCGACGGCGGTCGGGACTACTGGGTCGAGAACGACTACCCGCTCACCGACGAGGAGCCCGACTTCTCCGCGGTCGACTACGAAGCGGGCGGTCCGCGCGAGTCCATCCGTGCCTACCGCGACGACGTCGAGAACGCCATCGAGAAGGGCCTGCCGCTCGTGGACGTCCGCTCGCCCGAGGAGTTCTCGGGTGAGGTCCTGGCGCCGCCCGGCCTCCAGGAGACTGCCCAGCGTGGCGGTCACGTCCCGGGTGCCAGTAACATCTCGTGGGCCGCCGTCACGAACGACGACGGCCGCTTCAAGACCGCCGATGAGATCAAGGAGCTCTACGCCGAGGAAGGCATCGACGGCGACGAGACGACCGTCGCCTACTGCCGCATCGGCGAGCGCTCGTCGGTCGCGTGGTTCGCGCTGCACGAACTCGCGGGCTACGACGACGCCGTCAACTACGACGGCTCCTGGACCGAGTGGGGCAACCTCGTGGGCGCCCCCATCGAGAAGGGCGAGTAAGCCAACCACGAGGCTTCGTAGCGGAGCGAGCCTCGTCGCAAAGTCGGCAATTTACGACGTATTTTTTCCGGGCGACTGACGAAACAGCGAATCGCCACGTAACTGACTATCATCGGGTCGCTCGCCAGACCGACGAAGACGATGGTTACAAGCCGTCGCCGTTCGATTCCCGCGTATGGACCACACGGAGTTCGTCGAGGCCGTTCGCGAGGAGAACCGGACGCCGCTGTCGCGGCTCGGGTCGTCGAAGGCGCTGTACGCCGACACCGAGGGCGAGATGGACGACGACGCCGTCCTCGCGGCGGCGGCCGCGCGGGCCCACCACGCCGCGGAGACGTTCGCGGACTGGGCCGACGACGAGACGGACGAGGCCGTCGCCGACCTGTTCGGGTCGGCGGCGGAGACGGAACGCGACCACGTCGAGACGATCACCGACGAGGGCGGCGCGGAGTCGGTCGGCGAGGCGCCCGCGGTGCAAGAGCACCTCCGGGGCGTCGACGGGACCGTCGAGCGACTGGGCGCGTTCGTCGGCTGGGCGCTGGCGGCGGGCAACAACGCCGACCAGGTCGTTGGCTACTTCGTCGGACAGGCGAGTCCGATGACAGCGAGCACGTTCCGGGATGTCAGCAGCGACTACGACGACCACGTCGACGCGGCCGGCGAGGTGCTGGCAGAGGTCTGTGAGAGCGAGGACGACTGGGACCGCGCGCTGGCCGCGGCGACGGCGGCCATCGAGGCCGACTACGACGCCTACTTCGAGACGCTGGAGTCGCTCGGCGTCAACCCGAAGCCGGTCTGTTGAGGCGGCCGGTTCGACGGAATGATCTTGCGGGACGCGACACAGGTTTATCAGTGATCCCACCGTAGTGGGAACCATGGCAACGGAGGAACGCCGCGTCGACGAGAAGGGACGGGTGACGATACCGCGGCGGGTCCGGGAATCGCTGGGGATCGACCCCGGGTCGGAGGTAACGATCGAGGCAATCGAGGGGGAGATCGTCGTCAGACCGAAGGTGTCGCGCGATGACTTCGTCGCGACGATGACCGGCGTCGTGAACGAGGAGACGCGAACCAGCGATTCGGTTCCGACGGACCCACGTGAGTTGAAGGCTGACTGGACCAGCGACCTCGAATCCCCGACGGACCGGTGACGATGTACTGCGTCGACGCGAACGTCTGGGTCTACTTCCTCGACGAGGGACTGCCCGAACACGAGGCCGTCGTCGATAGTGTGTCGACCGTGCTGTCGGACGAGCCGGTTTTTACGACGACCGTGCTCCAGATGGAAGTCGTCCACTATCTGACGAACCAGCTCGCGGACAGCGAGCCCGCAGTCCAGCGGTTTCTCTCGATGGAGGGGTGTACGGTAGCGGACCTGACGGCCGAGGACGTGCGTGTCGGGGCGGACTTGCTTGTGGATCACGACGGGGCCGGGATCGGCGGCCGCGACGCGACGGTGCTTGCGGCGATGGAACGCTACGGCGTCTCCCAGCTGTGGACCCACGACGGAGCACTCGTCGAGATGGCCGGCCGCCTCGACTGGCTGGACGTGACAGATCCCGTCGAGTGATCGGGAGGGAGACGACCCTCGACCGCGGACGATCCTGTGAGAGGAAAAGCCCTCGGCCCGGCCGCTCTAAAAACTGCAACTGCGACTGCGGACGAACACCGGCATCGAAAGCCCTCGGCCCGCTCGCGGTCGCTGAGTCACATATCCTCGGTCGCTTTGCTCCCCCGGATAGTGGTGACTCAGCGACTCCACTTCGTCGCGAGCGTGCTCACGGCTACGCCGTTCGCAACCGAGGCGTTCCCTTCGGTCACGCCTCGCGTGCCTCGCCCTTTCAGTCCGCCAGGACCGCCACCGCTCCACACCGCTCCACACCGCACCGCGGCCAGCCACACGCCTCCCCAGCCGATTCGCTCACAAACCGCGTTCGCTCATCCCTCGCGCAGTACGTCGCGCCACGAGGGCGCGACGGCGCGCGCCACCGCACCGGATCCGGGGCCACGACCGCATACCGAACCGACCGCGAACGCACCCCTCAAGAGCCTGCGGGCCGTGGCGATCGGTAATGAGCGATACCGGCGGGCCACTCTCACCGGACAGACCGGAGGCCGAGAGCGACTTCCGCGTCGATGCTCCCTTCGAGCCGGCGGGCGACCAGCCCGAGGCCATCGAGCAGTTGGTCGACGGCTTCGAGCGCCAGGGCTACGACGAGCAGACCCTGCTGGGTGTGACGGGGTCGGGGAAGACCAACACCGTCTCGTGGACGGTCGAGGAGTTACAGCAGCCCACGCTCGTCATCGCGCACAACAAGACGCTCGCGGCGCAGTTGTACGAGGAGTTCCGCGAACTGTTCTCGGACAACGCCGTCGAATACTTCGTCAGCTACTACGACTACTACCAGCCCGAGGCCTACGTCGAACAGACCGACACCTACATCGACAAGGACGCCTCCATCAACGACGAGATCGACCGGCTGCGTCACTCCGCGACGCGGTCGCTGCTCACCAGGGAAGACGTCATCGTCGTCGCATCGGTGTCGGCCATCTACGGGCTCGGTGACCCGCAGAACTACGTCGACATGTCCCTCCGTCTGGAGGTGGGCCAGGAGATCGACCGCGACGAACTCCTGGGCCGACTCGTCGACCTGAACTACGAGCGCAACGATGTGGACTTCACGCAGGGCACCTTCCGGGTCCGGGGCGACACCGTCGAGATATACCCGATGTACGGGCGCTACGCCGTCCGCGTCGAGTTCTGGGGCGAGGAGATAGACCGGATGCGAAAGGTCGACCCGCTGGAAGGCGAGGTGAAATCCACGGAGCCCGCCGTCCTCGTCCACCCCGCGGAACACTACTCCATTCCGGAGGAACGGCTGGAGCGGGCCATCGGGGAAATCGAGGAGCTGAAAGACCAGCGAGTCAGGCACTTCGAGCGCCAGGGCGACCACGTCGCGGCCCAGCGCATCGACGAGCGGACGACCTTCGATCTGGAGATGATGCGCGAGACGGGCTACTGCTCTGGCATCGAGAACTACTCGGTCCACCTCTCGGAACGCGACTCGGGCGAGGCGCCGTACACCCTCCTGGACTACTTCCCCGACGACTTCCTCACCGTCATCGACGAGTCCCACCAGACGATCCCACAGATCAAAGGGCAGTTCGAGGGCGACCGCTCGCGCAAGGAGAGCCTCATCGAGAACGGCTTCCGCCTGCCCACCGCCTACGACAACCGCCCGCTCACCTTCGAGGAGTTCGAGGCAAAGACCGACCGGACGCTGTACGTCTCCGCGACGCCGAGTGACTACGAGCGCGAGCACTCGGGACAGGTCGTCGAACAGATCGTCCGCCCCACCCACCTCGTCGACCCGGCCGTCGAAATCTCACCGGCGGAGGGCCAGGTCGAGAACCTCCTCGAACGGATCGACGACCGGGTCGAGCGCGACGAACGGGTGCTCGTGACCACGCTGACAAAGCGGATGGCCGAGGACCTCACCGAATATCTCGACGAGGCTGGCGTCGCCGTCGAATACATGCACGACGAGACGGACACGCTCGAACGCCACGAACTCATCCGCTCGCTGCGACTCGGGGAAATCGACGTGCTCGTCGGGATCAACCTCCTCCGGGAGGGACTCGACATCCCCGAGGTGTCGCTCGTGGCCATCCTCGACGCCGATCAGGAGGGCTTTCTCCGCTCCGAGACCACCCTGGTCCAGACGATGGGGCGCGCGGCCCGAAACGTCAACGGCGAAGTGGTGCTGTACGCCGACGACCCGAGCGCGGCGATGGAGTCGGCCATCGAGGAGACCAACCGCCGGCGCCGCATCCAAGAGGAGTACAACGAGAAACACGGCTTCGAGCCGACAACGATCGAAAAAGAAGTCGGCGAGTCCTCGCTCCCGGGGAGCAAGACCGACACCGGCGACGCCTCGTCGCTGGACCCCGACGACGACGAGGAGGCCGCCCGCGCCATCGAGCGACTGGAAGAACGGATGCAGGAGGCCGCGGACAACCTCGAGTTCGAACTCGCCGCGGACATCCGCGACCGCATCCACGAGTTGCGCGAGGAGTACGAGACAGGCGGCGAGGAGGAGGGTGTCGTCCCCGAGCCGGTTGAAGATTTCTAAACCACCTTTTTCTGCGTCGCCCTTCCTCGCTCACTCCGTTCGCTTCGGGAGGGCTCCTTGAAAAAGCTGGACCAAAAAAGGCGCGAGCGCAAAGCGCTCGCGTGAACCGCGCGCCTGCGGCGCGCGGATGCTCGGTACAGGTGAGCGATATAACGCGGGAAACTACGAACTATTGATTAACTGTCAAGAAATTCGTGCAAGACTTAGGGTGTACAGTACCCAAACTCATCACCGAGTTGTGCTGTTAGTCACTCTATCAACGATCATACAATCACACTGGCATGAGTAAATCGCCTCGGAACGTATGGGGCTGTCCGTCTCTCAGGGTGAGATGGCATGAACCTCAACGCCACACTTACCTATATACAACATCGATAACAGATATGTCCTCACAAAGAGCTCCAACGGGCCTGTCAGGGTTAGACGATGTCCTCAGTGGTGGGTTGCGCAAAAATCATAATGCACTGATTCGGGGGCCACCAGGTGCGGGCAAAACGATCTTCGGCTTGCATTTTCTCTCCGACGGCGTGGACAACGGGGAAACAGCGTTATACATCAACCTCGGTGAACCAGGTGAGTACGTTAAAGAGACTGTCGAACACTTCGATCTCAACCCGGATGGAATCCATTTCCTCGACCTTTCTCCATCTCACGAGGACTTCGACGAGGGCGAAAACTATTCCGTGTTCTCCTCCGCGGAAGTCGAACAACCCTCGTTCATCGAGGAACTCCGCAGCACCGTCGAAGACCTCAATCCGGACCGAGTACTGCTCGATCCGATTACCGAATTCCGCTACTTGACGACCGACGAACGCCAGTTCCGGAAACAGATTTTAAGTTTTCTTGATTTCCTTCGGGACAACGGCGCAACGGTGATATTCACGTCGCAGGCCTCCGACTCGCTGTCTGACGATGATCTCCAGTTCCTCACTGATGCGGTCATCAACCTGGAAACCGACATCGAGGGATCGACACTTCACATCTCGAAATTCCGTGGCTCCTCCTACCAACGGGGAAAGCATTCCTACGAAATCACGGATGACGGAGTCACCGTCTTCCCGAAACTCCAGCCGGGAAAGTGGGACCCCGAACAAATGGCGGAGACATCGGACAAACTCTCTTCGGGGATTCCCGAAGTGGACGAACTCCTCAAGGGCGGAATCGATGCCGGGACCGTGACGTTTGTCAGTGGCCCCACCGGGGCAGGCAAAACCACCACCGCGTTACAGTTTATCAAAGAGGCCGCCGGCCGCGGCGAGCGAAGTGTGATGTATTCGTTCGAGGAGTCACCTGGAACCATCCGAAAACGCTCCCGGTCGATCAATCTCCCCATCGAAGAGATGCTCGAACAGGGAACGCTCTCCATCGAAGAGATCGCACCGAACGAGCTCACGCCGAACGAGTTCACCTCGTTACTCAAGACTGCCGTCGAAGACGAAGAGGTGCGTATCGTCCTGATCGATGGCCTCCAGGGATTCAAACAGAACCTTCGCGGGTACACGACGGACCCGGAAGACGTGCTGCTCCGAATCGTGCGGTATCTTCGGGCAGCCGGCGTCTCGACCATTATCACGAACGAGGTCAGCAACATCACTGGTGAGTTCCGTGTCACCGAAGAATCAGTGAGTAATCTCGCGGATAACATTCTGTACATCCGATATGTGGAAATGGCAAGCGAACTCGGCAAGGTTATCGGCGTGTTGAAGATGCGAACGGGTGATTTCGAGCGGAGTCTCCGAGAGTTCGAGATCACGGAGTATGGAATCCGCGTCGGAGAACCACTCGAACATATGCAGGGAATTCTCACTGGAACGCCCAGTTTCCAAGAACATCAACAAGACGAACGGTCCCGCGATGGAGACTGAATTTCCCCTCACCGAGGATATTCGCCTGAATCGAGATAGTGGAATTTCAAACGTTTTGCTGCGAACCGCAGACGAGGGGAATCGCCACCAACTAACCAAGTGGCTCACCGAACAGGAAACGTATGCTGTCGTGGAGACAGATATTCCGACCGGCGAGTTCGATTGCTGTATCCTGGATTGGACGACACTCCTCGACAACGAAGACGCCATTCGAACCCGAAAGCAAGGAGACCGAATTCCGCTCCCGTTCGTATTGCTCGTCCCGGAGCAACGCGCAGACGAGATAGTCAAAGCCCTCCAGACGGATACCCGTAACCTGGATTCGCTAGTCGACGAACTACTTCGAATACCGGTCTCGGGTCTCGAACTGGAGCAACGACTCGAATCGGTGCTCAGAGCTCGTCACCAGGCGGTTGTCATCCAAGAAGAACACGAACAACTTCACGCGATCCGGGACAATCACCGCGGGCATGCCGTCATCATCACGGACACGGACGGCACTATCGAGTACGTGAACCGTGGCTTCGAACAACAGTCGGGATATTCGGCCGAGGAAGTGCTCGGGAAGACGCCGAACGTTCTCAATTCGGGCCAACACGACGATCCCTTTTTTGCAGACCTCTGGGAAACTATCACCTCGAGAGAGAAGTGGCGTGGCGAAGTGATCAACAGACGCAAAGACGGGGATCGATACGTCGTCGATCAAGTAATCGTCCCGCTCACGGGGACGGCGGGTCGAATCGAGCAGTATGTGGCGGTGAATCACGAAATCACGGAACTGCGGGAGTTAGCGGATTCGCTGACCGACCAACGCGAGCAACTCGAACTCCTCAACCGTGTGTTACGCCACGACATTCGAAACGATATGCACGTGATTCTCGCGTGGGCAGAGGCTCTGGATTCCCATATCGACAGCGACGGCGAAGAGATGCTCGACCGGGTACTCACCTCGGGACAGCACGTCGTCGAACTCACAGATATCGCCAAGACCATCGTCGAGGCGATTTTCGAAGAAGAAGACATCTCGCTTGAACCGATAGACGTGGGAAGGCTTCTGGAAACCGTCATCGAAACCCGAAAAGAGACGTTCGATCAGGCGACGATACGGATGGCGGATCGACCACCGGCCGTTACTGTCGAGGCCAACGAGATGCTGTCGGCCCTCTTCCGGAATCTGATCAACAACGCCGTTCAACACAACGATAGTGACGAACCGAGAGTCACAATTTCCTCGCAAGTAGACGATGACTCGGTTCGCATCCGAGTCGCGGATAACGGGCCCGGAATTTCTGACGACCAACGAGACCGAATCTTCGATAGCAACGAGAAGGGGTTAGAGAGCCAAGGAACCGGAATGGGGCTGTATTTAGTCACCAATTTGGTCGATATGTACGATGGTTCGGTTTGGATTGAAGACAACGAACCCCATGGGGCGGTGTTCGTCGTAGAACTCCCCACGAGTGACTCATCCAGTGGTGATGCCAATGAGTGAGAATACAGCAGACCTGTTCGGAAACGCCAGCAGCGAATCTATACAAGTGCTACCGAACGTCTCTGGTTTCGAAGAACGAGGTGACCGGGACTAATGGAGCAACGCACGGAGTCTGCGGATAAGATCGACTCTTGTGACCGGATTCTTCCACTCCTGTCCGAGTCGGGGGACCGACGATTAGTCACTGAATGGATCGAAGAGCATCCCTCCTACAAGCCCGTGGACCTGAAAGGTAGTATCGAGGATACCGCCTTCGACGTGTGTCTCTTGGATACCGGTGCCTTTCAGAAGCATCTCACAGCGCTGCGAGAGAAAAAATCGGCTGCATCACCTGTGGTACTCCCGTATCTTCTGTTGCTCGACGAGTCCGATTCCAATATCATCGACATTGATGGCGGTGGCCTTGCGGAAAATGTGGTGACGGAATCGATTGATGAAATCGTCACGATGCCGATTCAGCAGGCTGAACTGCACTGGCGACTGGCGGCCTTGCTCCGTCTCAGAGAACAGTCACTCACATTACGCCAGAGCGAGCGCGACCTCGAACGACAGGTCGATCTCTTTGAGAAGGCTCAGGACATCGCAGACGTGGGCGGCTGGGAGTACGACCTCCGGACGAACGAGCACACCTGGACGGAGGAAGTGTACCAGATATACGACCTCCCGGAGGACCGGGACTTGACGCCTGAAGAAAGCATCAAGCACTATCACCCGGATGACCGGGACACGATTCGAGAGGCTTTCTGGGGGGCCGTCGAGGCGGGCGAGTCCTACGATGTCGAGGTACGGTTACTCACCGCCGAGGGCGACCAGCGGTGGGTACGCACGCGCGGTGAACCACAGCAGGAAGGCGGCGAAGTCATCCGCGTCCGCGGGACGATTCAGGATATCACGGACCGCAAGGAGCGCGAGCGTGAACTTCGCCGCGTCAACCAGGCGGTTGAAGCCTCAGAACACGCGATCTTCATCACCGACCCTGACGGGACGATTACGTACGCCAACCCTGCCTTCGAAGAGCTGACGGGGTTCACTCGGGAAGAGGCTACCGGTGAAACACCCGCTATCCTGGACTCCGGAGAAATGTCCGATGCGTATTTCGAGGAGTTCTGGGAGACAATCCTCTCGGGGGAAACGTGGGAAGAAGAGGTAATCAACCGTCGCAAGAATGGAGAGACGTACACCGCCCATCAGACCGTCGCTCCAGTCACCGACGACGGCGACATTGAGGCGTTCGTGGCGGTACAGACCGATATTACGGAACGCAAACAGCGAGAAAAACGCCTTCAGCGACAATCCCGGGCGATTGCGGAAGCCCCGGTCGGCATTACTATCTCCGACCCTGATCAAGCGGACAACCCACTGACCTACGTGAACGACGCCTTCGTGGAGATGACAGGGTATCAGCGTGAGGAGGCCCTCGGTGAGAACTGTCGGTTCCTTCAGGGTGAAAACACGGATTCCGAACGGGTGGCGCGGATTCGGGGGGCGATTGACAATGAGAAGCCGATCGCCGTCGAACTCCGTAATTACCGGAAGGATAGCACGGAGTTCTGGAACCACCTCGAAATCGCTCCCGTCAGGAACGATAAGGGAGAGGTGGTCAACTACGTTGGATTCCAGCAAGACGTGACAGAACGGCGGCAACACCAGCAGCAGTTAGAAACGATCGACCGGGTGTTGCGTCACAATCTTCGTAATGAGATGAACGTGATTCAGGGGCGTGCTGAGGTGATTTCCTCCGAGACCTCGGGCGAGGTTGCACAGTCTGCTGCAAAGATCATAGGTACGAGTGAGAGGGTGATGGAGCTAGCCGAGAAGGAACGAAAGGTAACGGAACTGCTCCTTGAAGACCCGGTCGAAAAAGAGGTCATCATCAAGACAGCCCTCCAGCAGGTTGTTGGGACTGTCGAGTCCGAGTATCCCGAAGCGATAATTCGAATCAAGTGCCCCGAAGACGTGACTGTGAGAGCGACAGAAAAGGTCGAGGAGGCACTTATCGAACTTGTTGAGAACGGGATCATTCACGACGACTCCGACTCTCCGGAGGTTGCGATTACTGTTACCCGCAGTGACAGCACGACCCACATCGACATAGCCGATACCGGACCGCAGATACCCGAGACGGAGCAAAACATCTTGGAAGGGAACGCGGAGCAAACAGCGGTGTCTCATGGGACTGGTATTGGGTTGTGGCTCGTCAAATTGGTCATAACCCGTTCGGGAGGGACCATTACGGTCAACGAGAATACTCCAACCGGAAATGTCGTTCGAATCACGTTCAAACAGTGAGATCAGTGCCGCTACATAGTATTCCGTCACTGTGAGTTGCAGTTGGTGCCTTGTGGCATCTTCTGGACAGGCACTGAATCGCTTCTCTTGTGAGCGTCCAAGACAGTCGTGGTACACGACGAATGTAATGCTAGCCGGTTCAGATGACCTAATTTCAGCGATCTCTATGCAAGATACGTGCCTTCCATCTTCCACGGCACTTCGAATATCATCCGAAACTGGTAGGAAACTCAACGGTCAGTAAGCACGCGCACTGATCGATCCTGAATTACTCCGAACGCCCTCCCTTGCCCGCCATACAACCTCACTTGTTTTACTGAAATCAGTGTTGGAAAGATTTATTCAGGTGCCGTCACACAGAACGGAGTACGCCGCGAGCGGCCGGGAACGGCGGTCTCGGGCCCCAGCGCCCGGGTAGCCGGCCGGCCGCGAACTCGCACCCGAGAGCCGAGAGTGGCGACACTACCCATGAGTACACTCACCGAGCAGTCGACGATCCGCTCCGTACTGGAGCGCGCACGCACAGGCCACGAAGACATCATCGACGACGGGACGCTGGACGACCTGGTCGCGTCTGTCGAGCGCTCGCTGTACGCGGGCGTCGACGACGAGGAACGCGACGAGGGCATCGTCGGGGAGTTGACGGCGCGCATCGAGCGCCACCCCGCCTACGACGACGCCGCGGCCCGCGTCGCCCGCCGCAAGCAGTTCCGCGCGGTCACCGATGAGAACCCGCCCGAGGAGGGGTGGCCGACCGCCGAGCGCGGCGACAGCGACTACGCCGAGGCCTACCGCGAGGCGTTCGTCGCGGGGATCCGCGAGGGCGTCCGCGCCGACCTGCTCGACGAGCGGATGCTCGCCTACGACCTGGAGGAGTTGGCCACAGCGCTGGCCCCCGAACGCGACGAGCGCCTGGACTACCAGGCGGTCTCCACGCTCGCCCAGCGCTACTTCCTCGACGACGACGGCGACCCGCTGGAACTCCCGCAAGCGTTCTGGCTGCGCGTCGCGATGGGCATCGCGCTCCGTGAGCCCATCGACGAGCGCGCCGAGCGCGCCCGGGAGTTCTACGAGTTGCTCTCGACGCTCCGATTTGTCCACTCGACGCCCACCCTCTTTCACGCCGGCACCACCCACCCCCAGCTTGCCTCCTGTTACGTCACGACCGTCCCGGACGACCTGGAGGGCATCTTCGACGCCTACAAGGCCCACGCGAAGCTCTCGAAGTGGTCCGGCGGGCTGGGCACCGACTGGACGCCGGTGCGAGCCTCGGGGTCGCTCATCGAGTCGACCGGCGTCGAATCGACGGGGACCGTGCCCTTCCTCAAGATATCGAACGACGTGACCGCCGCGATCAACCGCTCGGGCAAGCGCCGCGGGGCCGCGTGTGCCTACATGGAGCCGTGGCATCTCGATTTCCCCGATTTCATCGATCTGAAGCGCAACACCGGCGACGAGCGCCGGCGTACCCACGACATGAACACCGCCGCGTGGGTGCCCGACCTGTTCATGGAACGGGTCCGAAACGACGAGCAGTGGACCCTCTTTTCCCCGGACGAGGTGCCTGACCTCCACGAGACCTACGGCGAGGAGTTCGCCGACCGCTACCGCGAGTACGAGGCGAAAGCGGACGCGGGCGAACTCCGCCAGTACGAGCGTGTCGACGCGGCGGACCTGTGGCGCGAGACCCTGACGCGCCTGTTCGAGACGGGCCACCCCTGGATCACGTTCAAGGACGCCTGTAACGTCCGCTCGCCCCAGGATCACGCCGGCACGATCCGCTCGTCGAATCTCTGTACGGAGATCACGCTCAACACCTCGACCGACGAGACGGCGGTCTGTAACCTCGGTTCGGTCAACCTCTCGGAACACGTCTCCGAGGACGGGGTCGATGAACAGGAACTCGAATCGACCGTCGAGACGGCGATGCGGATGCTCGACAACGTGGTCGACCTGAACTTCTACCCGACCGACCGCTCGGCGGACTCGAACCTGAAACACCGGCCCATCGGGCTCGGGATGATGGGTTTTCACGAGGCGCTCGTCGAGCAGGGCATCCCGATAAACTCCGAAGAAGCCGTCGCCTTTGCCGACGAGGTGACCGAGCGCGTGGCGTACAACGCCATCCTCACCTCCTCGAAACTCGCGAAGGAACGGGGCACCTACGACAGTTACGAAGGGTCGAAGTGGGACCGGGGCATCCTCCCGCAGGACACCGTCGAACTCCTCGAAGACGAGCGTGGCCACGAAGTCGATGTCGAGGTCACCGAACGCCTCGACTGGGAGCAGGTGCGCGAACACGTCGCCGAACACGGGATGCGCAACTCCAACACGATGGCCGTCGCACCCACGGCGACCATCTCGACCATCGCCGGCACCTCCGCCTCCATCGAACCCCTGTATTCGAATCTCTACGTCAAGTCGAACATGAGCGGCGATTTCACCGTGGTCAACGAACACCTCGTTGAGGACCTGGAGGAGCGGGGCCTCTGGACGGACGAGGTCCGCGACCGGATCAAGTTCCACGACGGCTCCGTCCAGGAGATCGGCGCGCTCCCCAAGGAGTTGCGGGAGCTGTACCGCACCGCCTTCGAGGTCGACCCGCGTCATCAGCTTCGGCTGTCTGCGGCCCGCGGCGTCTGGATCGACCAGAGCCAGTCGCACAACGTCTTTTTCCCCGAGACCGACGGGAGCCTGCTCGCGGACGTCTACGAGACGGCGTGGGACCTGGGGCTGAAGACGACCTACTACCTGCGGACGCTGGGCGCCAGCCAGTTCGAGAAGTCGACGCTCGACATGAGCGAGTACGGCCGCACGCAGACGAAAGACCGGGGCGGGGACGTAGGCGACGGTGACGGGGCCGCCGCGGACCGGAGCGGCGACGATGACGAAAACGGGACGGGGACCGAAACGGACGGGAACGGCGAAGCGAGCGAATCGACCGAGAGCGACCTGCCGAGCGTCGAGGACCCCACCTGCGACGCCTGTCAGTGAGACCACCGACTTCGAGGAGATCCACCAATGCCGATACCCTACACGACCGATTCGGACACGCACGACCCGAACAAGATCCTGCCGATGGACTACGAGTGGGCCCGCGAGTACTACCAGTCGGGCGTCGCCAACAACTGGGCGCCCGAGGAGATCCCGATGGGCGAGGACGTTCGCCAGTTCGAGGACGGCACGGTGAGCGAGGCCGAAAAACAGCTCGTCGAGTGGAATCTCGGCTTCTTCTCGACGGCCGAGTCGCTCACCGCGAACAACATCGTGCTGGCGGTGTACGACTACGTCACCGCCCCGGAGTGTCGACAGTACCTCCTCCGGCAGGCCTACGAGGAGGCCGTCCACACGGACACGTTCATCTACTGCTGTGACTCGCTGGGCTACGACCCCGACTACCTCTACGGAATGTACGACCGCATCCCCGCCATCGAGGCCAAAGACGACTTCGTCGTCGACCTGACCCGCGTCGTCGACGACCCCGAGTTCACCATCGACGGGCCCGAGGACGTCCGTGCGTTCCTCCGTGACCTCGTGGGATTCTACGTCGTCATGGAGGGCGTGTTCTTCTACGCCGGGTTCGCGATGATGCTCGGGCTGAAACGCCAGAACAAGCTCACCGGCATCGGCCAGCAGTTCGAGTACATCATGCGCGACGAGTCGCTTCATCTGGGCTTTGGCGTCGACCTCATCAACCAGATCCGCGCGGAGACGGACGCCTGGACGGACGATTTCGAGGCGGAGATCGTCGAGTTGATCACCGACGCCGTGGAGCTCGAACAGCGCTATGCCCGCGAGGCCTGCCCCGACGAAATCCTGGGAATGGGCCCCGAGCAGTTCGCCGAGTACGTCGAGTTCGTCGCCGACCGCCGACTGGGACAGCTCGACCTCCCCGAACAGTACAGCACCGAGAACCCGTTCCCGTGGATGAGCGAGGCGGCCGACCTCGACAAGGAGAAGAACTTCTTCGAGACGCAGGTCACCGAGTACCAGAGCGGCGGGCAACTGGAGTGGTAGCGCGGCGATAGATACGCGAACGGGTACGAGTGGCTCCCGTCGGCTGGAAACCGGCCGCGTCGGCGGGCCGAACGCCGGGCTCGTGGGGGAGGTTTTACGTACCCCCATACTGATGTTCACACAAATATGACAACGGCCGACGAGGTGCGAGAACTGATCGTCAACACGTATCCGAGCGACTGGATACAGTTCAACTCGCTCGGGACGTGGACGTTCCGCGACGACGTCGACCTGCGCATCGAGAGCGACGAGAAACTCGACGGGCGCTTCGAGGCCCCCTGGACCAGACAGATCCAGGCCCAGTGTCAGAGCTACAGTTATATCGTCTACTACGGCGGTTCACCGGTCGAGTTCCACGCTATCGTCGGCGTCGACGACTTCCGCGCGCACATCCCGATGCCACAGGACCCCGCCGGCCCACACCAGCCGTTCACGATCACACCCTATCAGGCCACGCTCGGTCGGATCATCACCGGCGACCAGCAGACGTTCGACGCCTACCTCAACCGCACCGGCGTCGAGATTCAGGGGTAAGGCGGGGGGTAGTGTCGCGCAAAAGCGCGCAGAACCGCACAGAGTTGCGCCCTTACTGGGGCGCGTCGACGACCGACGGCGGGTCCGCCTCCCGCTTGGCGTCGAGAAACGACCGCTCTTCCTCGGCGAGCTCGCGGTCCCGGTACACGTCGAGACCGGCCTGATACCGCTCGCGCGAGCGCGGTGTCTCGTTCCCGAACGGACGGTCGAGGACGAGTTCGGCCACGCCGGTCTCCTCGCCGATGAACCGAAAGCCCGCCCGGTAGAGCGCCTGGTAGGCGAAGGGGTTGTTGACCGCGATGCGTGCCCGCTTGAATCCGCGTTCGCGGGCGCGCTCGGCGACGAACGCGGCGAGTCGCGGGCCGATCCCCTCGCCGCGGCGGTCCGCGCGGACCGTGATGTAGCGGATGCGACAGACCGAGCCATCGGTCCGGTCGGCATCGAAGGCCGCGGCGGCGACGACCCCGCCGGTCGAACGGGAATCGTCGGTCGGACGGGTGTCGCCGGCTGACCGGGCGTCACCGGCCGATCGGGCGTCACCGGCCGATCGGGCGTCACCGTCGTCCGCGCCTGATCCAACAGTCCCGAGGTCGCGAGCGACGGCCTTGCCGGTCGCGGACATCACGAACTTCCCGGCGTAGCTAAACCGGCGGTAGTCGAGTTCGAGCGTCGGCCCGTCGGCCGGCCACCCCAGTAGGTCGAACTCCATCGACCGGCCGTAGTCAGCGCGCGTGGAAATGTCCCGCGGTGTCAACCGTTACGGGGTCACGCCCCGAGGCTTGGCAGTGAACGGGGTTTCGAGTACGTCCGTATCGATCGAACGGGGAGTTTCAGGCTGTTTGCCGTGGCGCTCGCGATCCTGTTTGCCTTCCTCGCCGGCGGCGTCATCCTCAACGTCATCAAGGAGGAAGTGCCGGCGGAGCGCGAGAGTCGGTTCTCGGCGTTCGCACTCGGTGCCGTCGGGTACGCGGGGGTCCTCCTGTTCGTGTTGGGTGCCAGGAAAGCCACCCAGGAAAGCCGCCCGGGAAGGCCGCGGGTCGAACCGGCCCGATAGCGGTCACCAGTTCGGCGAGAAGCCGCGCTATCCGCACGACCGAGCGTGATCCGGGCCCTCGTCAGTCGGACGCGTTCGCTCTCGAGACCAGCGACGCGAGCCGGTCGTCGGCGGCGAGGCCGTCGAGAACGGCGTCGCGGTCGGCGGCGAGTCCGAACGTGGGGCGTCCTTTCCCGGTGGGCGAGGTGTCGTCGCGGGACCCGTCGAGGACCGCCTGGGCGTCGAGTTCGTTGAGCGCGCGGGCCACCTCGGCCTCGGTTAGCGTCCCGACGACGTCGCCGTCGAGCGCGTCGAGCGTCTCCGCACAGGTGCGGCGGACATCTCCGGCGTGAACCGGCGTCTCGTCGCTCGCGGCCAGTTCGACCACGCCGAGGAGGACGACGCGGTGAGTCAGGTCCAGTCCGCCGAGATCCAGGTGATCGCTCATAGCTGTTTCTTCGGCGGTCCGCGGAATAACGATTGTGGCGACTCGTCGCCGCTATCGCTCTCGAATCGGTCACCTGGAACGAGTCCCACTTACTCGGGAACGAGTGGCGTCCCGCTCACTCGGGAACGAGTGGCGTCTCGCTCCGATAAACGATCTCCATCGGAAGTCCCTGCGAGTCGGTCCCGGGTTCGGGCGGGAGCGACCGCAACTCGCCGTCGCCGGGCCGGGCGGTGTAGGCCAGCACCGTCGCGTCGAGAACGTCGTCGACGCTGACCTCGTGGCCGCCGGTGGACTCGGCGGCGGCCTGGACCGCCGGCGGCGCGTCGCGGTCGTAGCCCGCGAGCGTCCGCATCCGCTCGGCGTAGCCCGCCGCGTAGCGTTTGGAGTACGCCAGCGGTTCGCCCGCGAACGCCCGAAAGCACACCTCGGGGTGGGACTCCGCGAAGGCCATCCGCGCCTCGGGGACGTTCTGGAGGAGTTCGTCCACGGCGGCGATGCCGTCGCTAATGGCGAACGCCTGCTTCGAGAGGCCGCGGCCGGCCTTGCGCTCGTTGACCCGCTGGGCCGCGGGGTAGCGGCGCTTGCGTGTCGCCTCGCGGACTGGCGGGGTGAACACCGACGAACTGCGCGGGCCGAGCACTTCGCGGGCGAGGTCGTCACATGGGCGACCCTCCTCGCCCTGTTCCCGGAGGCCGATGGGAACGTCCACGAGAACGCGCTCGGCACGGTCCTCGTAGTGGACCCACAGGTCCCCGATACCGTCGAACACCGCTGCGCCGTCGAACCCCGAGCGGTCGAAGGCAACGGCCAGCCAGGACCCCCCGGCCCAGTCGACTCCGACGTACAGCGCCCCGTCCGTCTCACTCATCGTCCCTTCTACGGCCCGCCACACAAAAACCCTGCCCGGTTTTCGCGGCCGCGGAGCGGGTGTTTCTGGCGGACCGAGTCTCGCCGCTCGCACCACTCGTCGATCTGGTCGACGCCGGCGTCACGGTCGGACTCGGCACCGACAACCCCATCCTGAACGACGGGGTCTCCCCGCTAGCCGACCTCGCGGTCGTCGACCTCGACTACCCGCATCCGACGCCCTGTCCCGACCCCGTGTTCACGCTGGTCCACAGCGCGCGCGGTTTCAAGATCGGCACCGTCGTCTGCGACGGCAGGGTCGTTATGGCCGACCGCGAACTCGAGTCGTTCGACGAACCGGTCGACGCCATCGTCGACCGGGCGGCCGAGACCGCGACGGACGTGGTCGAGCGTACCGGATACGAGCGCCGACCCGGGCGCTGACCGGGGAGCGACCCGCTTCGGCGACGCAACTGGTAGACCGAAGCTTTGCTTCCGGACCCACATTTTGTATAGCGCTAATCGATTTATGCTGTCGATGACACGGGACTATCCCGTTGACGAGGTCCGGCAGGAACTGGGCAGAGAGCCGGTATTAGCGGCACCGACGGCTCTCAGAGCGAATAGCTTCCGAAAACGGTCGTGCGGCGGAAAATCGGGCTGGCGCGTCAGGCGATCTGGTCTTCGTACTCCTCGGGGGAGAGCAGGTCGTCGAGTCCGGACGCGTTGTCGAGTTCGACCTCGATCAGCCAGCCGTCGCCGTAAGGGTCGTCGTTTAGCAGCTCGGGCCGGTCGGTGACCGACTCGTTGACGGCGGTGACGGTGCCCGAGACGGGGGCGTACACGTCCGAGACGGCCTTGATCGACTCGACGACGCCGAAGGAGTCGCCGGCCGCGACGGCGTCACCCTCGGCGGGGAGTTCGACGAAGACCACGTCGCCGAGTTCGTCCTGTGCGAACGCCGAGATGCCGATGCGCGCGCTGTCGTCGCTGACCCGCACCCACTCGTGGGACTCGAGATAGCGCAGGTCGTCGGGAACGGTGAAACTCATCTATCGAGGAATGGGGTGGTGGTGACACGTGCCTTCTTCGGTTCGTCGCGGACGCGCACGCGAACGAGGTCGTCCGGACCGACGCGGTCGACCGGAAGATACGCGAGTGCGATGCCGTAACCGAGCGTCGGACTCATTGTCCCGCTAGTGACCGTCCCGAGCGGGGTGCCGTCCGGCGTCGTGACGGAGTAGCCGTGGCGGGGGACGCCACGGTCTATCAGTTCGATACCGCGGAGTTTCTCGTCGGGGCCCTCGGCGTCGACGCGTTCGAGGGCGTCGCGGCCGACGAACTCGGTGTCGAGCGCGACGGCGAAGCCGATGCCGGCCTCGTGGGGCGTCCGGGGTTCGTCGTCGGGGTCGAACTCCTGACCCGAGAGGAGAAACCCCATCTCCAGGCGGAGCGTGTCCCGCGCGCCGAGCCCACAGGGCTGACAGTCGACGGCCGACCACACCGTCTCGGCGTCGTCCCACGGACAGAGCAGTTCGAACCCGCCCGCGCCGGTGTAGCCCGTCCGGGCGATCAGGGTTTCGACGCCCGCCACGTCGGCCATCACGGTCTCGTAACGGGCCAGTTCAGCGAGGTCGGCGTCGGTTTCCGGCGCGAGCACGTCCGAGGTGTCCGGCCCCTGGAGCGCGACCATCGCGAACGACTCGGTGCGGTTTGTGACGGTCGCGTCGAGGCCCCACTCGTCGCGATAGCGCGTCCAGCGGTCGGTCATCTCGGCGTCGTGGCCGGCGTTGGGCACGAAGAGGTACTCTGCCTCGTTGGGCCAGCCATCGGGGAGTCGATAGACGATGGTGTCGTCGAGCATCACGCCGTCGTCGTCGGTGATCGCGGCGTAACACGACTCGCTCGGGTCGAGTTCGGCCACGTCGTTGGTGACCAGCCGGTCGGTCAATCGCCCGGCGTCCGGCCCCGCGACAGTGACCTGCCCCATGTGCGAGACGTCGAAGCGGCCGACCGACTCCCGGACTGCCTCGTGTTCGACTCGGATGGAGTCGAACTCGACGGGCATCTCCCACCCGCCGAAGTCCGTGAGCTTCGCGCCCCGCTCGGCGTGAGCGGCCGCGAGCGGCGGCTGTTTGAGCGTCATACTCCGATCGGGGTCTGCCAGGAACGTAACTGTTGCCGTCGCTCACGGCCGTACGGCGGTTCCCGGACTGATCGGACGGCTGCAGTTATAAATCACATGCTACGATATAAAATCGAGCACTGGCGGTTCCGATGGACGATCAGGGTCTGCCGTCTCTGGGCCGCTCGTCGCTTTCGACCGGCCGAAACGTCACGCCTATACTCGCCGCCGGGAAATCCCGGTGTATGTCCTGGTTCGCGCGGCTATTCGGCGGGGGCGACGGTGCCGACACCGGGAGTCCGCGTGCCGGTGACGACCGACGCGGGCCGCGAGTCCCGGGCGAGTCACGGGTCGGCGTGTTCGTCGACGGACCGAACGTCCTCCGGAGCGAGTTCGACGTGGACCTGGACGACGTGCGCGCGGCCGCCGAAGAGTACGGTCGCCCCGCGTACGTGCGACTCTACCTGAACGAGCACGCCCCGACCGACCTCGTCAAGGCGGCCGAATCTCGGGGGTTCGCCGTCGTCACCACCAGCGGTGACGTGGACGTGAAACTCGCCGTCGACGCCACTGCCGCGGCCGTCGAAGACGACATCGACGTGCTGGCGGTCGCCTCCCGGGACTCGGATTTCAAGCCGGTGCTGGAGGCTGCCGCCGAGCGCGGCCTCGGTACCGTCGCCATCGCACCCGGGGAACACGGCCGCTCGGACGCACTTCGTAACGCCGCACAGGACTCCATCACGCTGGAGTGACCACGCGCGAGGCGGCGCTTACACCGGCCCGCCGTCGGCGGAGTCCGCTCGCCGGGAGACGCCGCGAGCAGGGAGCGATCCGCTTTTGCGACCGGGCGCCACACGCTCGCCCATGGATGGAACGCTCGAGACGCCGGTTCTCGACGACCACATGCACCTCGACCCGGTGAATGGGCGCGGCGTCGCGGCCGCCGCGGAGTTCGCCGACGCCGGCGGGACGCACCTGCTCGTCGTCAACAAGCCGTCGTGGTCGCTGCTGGACGCGCTTCCGAGCGACCGCGACGACTTCCGGGAGGGCTTCGAGATTACCATCGACGTCGTCAGCGAGGCCAGCGAGGTTCTCGACGGACGCGCGTGGCCCGTGCTGGGCGTCCACCCAGCGCTGATCTCGCAGTTGGTCGAGGATGGGTACGACCCCGCGGACGCTCGGGACCTGATGCAGGCGGGGCTGGACGTGGCCGCCGAGTTCGTCGCCGACGGGCCGGCGCTCGCGCTCAAATCCGGGCGGCCCCACTACGAGGTCGACGACGCCGTCTGGTCGGCCTCGAACGACGTGCTGAAACACGGGTTCGACCTCGCGGCCGAGACGGGCGCGGCCATCCAGCTCCACACCGAGGGCGGCGAGGACTTCCGGGAGGTCGCCGAGTGGGCCGAGGACCGCGGGCTCCCGGCCGAGCGCGTCGTGAAACACTACTCCGGCGGGCGCCTGCAGGGCCCGACCAAGAGCGTCATCTCGCACAAGGAAGAACTCGAAGTCGCGGTCGAGACCGGCGAGCCGTTCATGATGGAGACCGATTTCATCGACGACCCGGACCGGCCGGGCGCGGTGCTGGGGCCGAAGACCGTGCCGAGTCGCGTGCGCTGGCTCCGCGAGGAGGGTCACGAGGAAGCGATCCGGCGCGCGCACGTGGAGACGCCGGCGAGCGTCTACGGGATCGATACCGAGACGACGCTGGAGTAGTCAGCCATCAGTTCTTTTGCCAGCGTCCGCGAATCCGGGCCCATGCAACAGCATCGCTGTCCGGACTGCGGGGTGACGATGGAGGACGTCGATTTTCGGGTCGCTGCCTACGAGGGGCCCGAAGTTTCGACCGGCGAATCGAAATCGGGGATTCTCGGGAAACTCGGCGCCGAGGAGTGGCACGACCTCACGACGGTCGCCTGCCCCGAGTGTGGGCTGGTCCGCCACTACGCGGATTTCGAGGAGTGATCGGTGGGGCGGTGGCGGCCGTGGTGCGGTAGCGGTGGCGGCCGTGATGTGGTGGCGGTGGCGGCCGTGGTGCGGTGGTGGTGTGGTAGTGGTGGCGGTGCGGTGGTGGTGTGGTAGTGGTGGCGGTGCGGTGGTGGTGTGGTAGTGGTGGCGGTGCGGTGGTGGTGGCGGTGGCGGTGCGGTGGCCGGGAGCGCGTGCCGGCGCGGATGCGCCGGTCGCGCGACTCGGGGAAAGGCTGGCCTGCCACGAGCATCCGCGCGACTGGAAGGAGCGCGGTTCACCGCGAGCGTCTACGGCGCTCGCGGCCTTTTTTGGTCCAGCTTTTTCAAGGATGGTGCCCGCAGGGCGCTCGAAGAGCGCCCGAGGACACCGGACGCAGAAAAAGGTGGTCCCGAAAGTCATATCCCCGGAGCCACGTACGGGGAGGTATGAGCAATCAGCCGGGGGAGTACTACACGCCCGATCGCTGGCAGAACTGGCTGGACAGAATCGACGAAGAAGAGGTCGAGCCGGAGGACGACGACACGGCCCAACTCCTCTGGAACATGCAGGACGACACGGCCATCGCGGTGGTGAAGGTCGTCGCGGACTACGACGAGGGCGACCTCGACGAGGAGACCGCGCTCTCGGAGATCGAGGAGATGCGCGAGGTCGTCCTGGCCGAACCGGCCTTCGAGGACGAGGAGAAACTGATGCTCGTCGACAGCGTCCAGACCTCGCTGGTCTGTGTCTTCTACGCCGCCGAGGAGTACGTCGTCGGCGGGCCGGTCGAGGAGGGTGACGTTCTCGAGTACGTCAACGCGGCGGCCGACGCCGAGGCCGAGGACGACCTCGACGCCGCGCTGTCCTACTGCGTGCAGGCGGGGACGCAGGTCCTCGCGGGCGCGGAGTTCGACCCCGCGGTCGCCGAGGACCTGGATCCGGGGCTGGTGGTCCAGTGGGTCAACGGGCTGGACAGCCTCCAGACCGCGATGAAAGACCCCGAAATCGTCGAGGAAGACGACGCCTGAGGCGGACCGCTGTCGCGTGTTTCCGGGCGTCGCCACCTTCGGGGGCGACGGCAGTCGGAACTTGACGACAGCGCCCTGTCCGTGGACCGACGGACCGAACGTATTTTTTGCCGCCTGGCCGACACACGGGTATGGACGACTCCGACCGGCCGGACGGCGACCCCGACGCGGACCCGAACGGGAGTGAGGACGTGGGCTGGGCGGACGAGCCCGGGAGCGACTTGGCTGACGAAACCGGAAGCGACTGGGACGACGAAACCGGGAGCGACTGGGACGACGAATCCGGGTTGGGAATCGACGAAACAGGCGGTCAGAGCGACCTCTGGGGTCACGCCCGGACGATAGCCTCGATGCTCGGGCTGGTCGTGGTGGCATTCGTCATGGGGTTGCTGGCGATCGTCGTCATCTCGGTCGGGCTCATCGTCGCGGGCGTCGAGGTGACGGAGACCGACAGCCTGTTCGTCTCGCTGGTGGGCCTTCAGGGGATCGGCTTCCCGCTGACGGCCTACGGGTATCTCCGCTACACGGACCGGGAATTCCAGCAGTTCATTCCGACGCGGCGGCCGTCACTAAAGGAACTCGGGCTGGTCGTGGGTAGCGCCATCGGCGCGCTCGTGCTCTTCCTGATCACGGCGAGTATCCTCGTCACGCTCCTCGGGACCGAACCAGCGGCCAACTCCGGCGGAGAGACCGTCCGGGAGAACCCGGAAATCGTGCCGTTCCTGTTGCCCTTCGTCTTCCTGTTCAACGGGCCGGGCGAGGAACTGCTCTTCCGCGGGGTGATTCAGGGACGGTTCCGCGAGGACTACGGCGCGCCGGCGGCCATCGTGCTGGCGAGTCTGATGTTCGCGCCGGCCCACATCCTCTCGCTCGTCGGGTCGCCCCAGGCCGCGGCGGTGACCATCTCGCTTCTGACCGTCCCGAGCCTGGTCTTCGGCGCCGTCTACGAGTACACGGATAACTTCACCGTGCCCGCGCTGGTCCACGGGCTCTACAACTCGATCCTGTTCGGGTCGGTCTATCTTGTCTCCGTCTACGGCGACGGCACGGCCGAACTGATCGTGTTCTGAGTCACGTCGACGGAGCGTCTTCCGAATCACGTCGACGGAGCGTCTTCCGAATCGGATAGCGGCCGGGCACGTCACCACGTATCGTTATCAGGGTGGAAAATCGGGAACGTGGGTTTTTGCCCGGTGGCGCGGTAGAGTGGGAATATGCTCCGGGGCGACGAGCGCGCACAGTCGATACAGGTGGGTGCAGTCCTCCTGTTCGCGGCGCTCATCATCGCGCTGTCGACCTATCAGGCGTTCGTCGTCCCGCAACAGAACGAGGAAGTCGAGTTCACGCACAACCAGGCGGTCCAGAATCAGCTGGCGGACCTGCGAAACGCCCTCGTCTCGGTGCCGGGCGACTCGACAGCCCAGTCCGTCTCGGTGACGCTCGGGACGAACTATCCAAGTCGGCTCGTGGCGATGAACCCCGGGTCACCGTCGGGGTCGCTCCGGACCGCGGGGACGGCGGATCCGGCGGTCAACGTCTCGGTGACGAACGCGCGGGCGACGCCGTCCGAGAACGGGGACGTCGGCGACGTGTGGAACGGCACGCCCCGCAACTACTCGACGGGAATGGTAGCCTATCGGCCCAACTACAACGTCTACGGCGGGGCCCCGACGACGTACTACGAGAACTCCGTCCTGTTCAACCAGTTCGACGACGGCGAGGTGGCGCTGACCGACCAGACGCTCGTCCAGGGGAACACCATCTCGCTGGTGGCGCTGAACGGGTCGCTGTCCCGGACGAGTTCGGGGTCGACCTCGGTGGACGTGGCGCCGCTGAGCGCGTCGACCACGACGGTGACGGTCGAAAACGAGAGCCAGACCGAGCCGCTGACGGTGCGGGTGCCTACGCGGCTGAGCGAGTCGACCTGGGAAGAGGACCTGCTGGCCGACGAGATGGGCGCCGCCGGACACGTCTCCGACGTGTACCCGGTCGCGACCCTGGACAGTTCGGGGCTTCAGCTGATGGCCATCGAGATGGAGCCGAACACGGACTACGACCTTCGGATGGCGAAAGCGGGCGTCGGAAGCGACACGAGCGGGGAGAGGCGGGCGTACGTGACGCCGGTCAGCGGCGCGGGCGCGACGGTGCCCGAGGACGGGCGGACGGACGTGGCCGTCGAGGTCCGGGACCGGTTCAACAACCCCGTCAGCGGCGTCCCGGTACAGGCGAGCACGAACGACACGGCGGGGGTGCTGACCGACACGGACCGGACGACCGAGTCGGACGGCCGGGCGACGTTCACCATCCGCGGGAGCGCGTCGACCCCGACACCGGTGGCAGTGAACCTGAGTTTCGGCGTCGACCCGGCTGTCGCGGGCGCCGACTTCGACGCCACGACCGCTGAGAACGCGACGCTGACCGTGTACGCGGGCCAGAGCGGCGGCGGGAACGGGTCGTCGGGTCCCGGGTACGTCGTCGACTGGCGGGACTTCGGCGTGGTTCCGGGGCCGGGGGTGACGGACTGCGAGATCCCTTGCCGGAAGAGTTTCGAGGCGGTTGCCATCGCGAACCCGCCCGACCCCGGCAAGGTCGTCACCTACTACTCGAACAACACGTCCGCGGCGGCACTGTCGCCGACCTACGGCGCGACGAACATCAGCGGCCAGCACGCGACGACGGTCACGGTGCGCGGGGAGACCGACGCCGTCCTCTCGGCGTCGAACACGACGGGCGCGGACGAGATCGTCCTCGATACGGTCTTCGAGTCGACCTTCGAGGGCGGGATGGGCGTGTGGCGCTCCTCGGGCACCTTCCTCGGTGCGGAGCCCTCGCCGACGACTGCCGAGAAGAACCGGGGCCAGCAGTCGGTCGCGATACGCGGCGGCGACCCAGGTGGCATCGTGACACAGCCGATCTACGACACCAGCGAGGCGGAACTCGTGACCGTCGAGTACTGGGCGCGGGCGGACGGCCCGGGCGCGGACGAGGATCTGGTCCTCGAATACATCCCGCAGGGCGGTGACCCGAACGTCGACGGCGACTGGGTGGAGATCGACCGACTCGAGAACGACGCCACGGGCGGGACGACCTTCGAGCGCCGCGCACGGATCGCGGCTGACGACGCCGCCCATCTCTCGTTCAAGCTCAGGTTCCGGCAGGTCGGTGCGAACGCGACCGACGACGTGTGGTACGTCGACGACGCCATCCTGCGGACTTACGGACCGACCGCGACCGCGGGCGGGGGCGGCGGCGACCAGCCGCCGACGGCCGACGCCGGGCCCGACCGGACCGTCGACGAGGGCGGAACGATCGAACTCGACGGGACCGGAAGCACCGATGACGGCTCGATCAACAGCTACTCGTGGCAGTTCACGAGCGGGTCCGGGACGCTTTCGGACGCCGACACCGCGACGCCGGTCTACGACGCGCCCGCGGATGTCGACGGGGACCAGTTCGTCACCGTCGAGCTGACCGTCACCGACGACGCCGGCCAGACGGACACGGACACGACGCAGGTGACGGTCAGGGACACCGACTCGCCGCCGACGATAAGTTCGACGAGCATCACCGACGAGACCGACGGGAACGGTGTCGTCAAAGACGGGGACACCGTCCGCGTCAGCGCGGAGGTTTCAGATTCCGACGGCGTCAGTAGCGTCACCGCCGACGCATCGGCGTTCGGTGGGCCGTCGTCGCTGCCGCTCACCAACACCGGCGGGAACACTTACGAAGAGACGTTCACGGTCGACGGGGCCAACGCCAACTCGGATGGGTCGTACCCGATCACGGTTACAGCGGAGGACAACAGCGGCAACTCCAACAGTGCGGGCACGAACACTCTGACGCTCGACACGACTGCGCCGAGCGTGACGAGTGCGTCGATCACGGCGAGTCCGATAAGCGAGAGCGACACGGGAACCTCCCAGACGGTGACAGTGAACTTCGACGAGGCGATGGACATGTCGGTCGATCCGACGGTGGAGATAACGGAGTTGATGAGCGGTCCGTACAGCGTGAGCGGGGACTGGGACGACAGTACGACCTGGTCCGGGACCGTGACGCTCGCGGACGACGACGAGGATACGACGGCAACGATCTCCGTATCGAGCGCTCAGGACGAGGCCGGAAACATGCAGGATCCGGACACGTCGAACACGTTCGAGGTAGACACGATTGCGCCGACGATTTCGAGCTTCCAGACGACGAACCCGAGCGGGCAGGACGTCCTGGTGTCGTTCAACGTGAGCGAGCAACTCTCGACAATCGACGTGGACATCAGTGGCGCGGAGACGGGGGCACTCTCGACTGGCGACTTCACCGAGACGGCCAACGGCGACGGGACCTACAACTACACGGCGACCTACGCGGGGAGCAGCGACGGGACGTACACGGCGACGCTGAACACGGCAGCCGACGCGGCCGGCAACGACGGCGCGGGCGGGCAGACCGACTCGGTGACCGTCGACACGACTGCGCCCACCGTCTCGGGCGTCACGCTGGACGGGGACGGGAACGGGAATCTCGCGCTCTCGTTCGAGACCGATGAGGCGCTGGGCAGTGAGGCCGCGGACGTCACTGTGACCGTCGACGGTCCGTCGACCACGGACGCCTACGCGTTCGACCGCGCGGACTTCGGCGAGTCCGAATCGGGCGGCACGTACACCTACACGCTGGGCGTAACGCAGGCCTACGACGACGGATACGGGAGCTACACGGCGGTAGTTGACGATGCGCGCGACGCCGCCGGGAACAACGGCGGTGAGAACGGCGCTGGCAGCGGACTCACCAACGATCACACCTACTCGCCCGCCCCGACGATCACGGACTTCGTCGTCACCGACCAGAGCAGCGCCGTCGGGGGAAGCGGCAAGTTCAGACCGTCGTTCAACGTCACCAACGAGGTTGCCGGTGTCGCCGGTGGAAGCGTCACCGTTCAGTTGATCCACGCCACTGACGGGGAAGTCGCCTCCGCGACGGGAACCAACCAGAGCGTGACCCTCTCGGACAGCAGCCAGTGTGGGTCGAGGCGGTCGTGTTCGTACACGATCCGGATCACCGCGACCGACGGGGACGGGAACTCCGTCCAGCGCTCGGTCGACGACACCGCGGACGGGACGGGCGGCAGCAGCGCCGGCCGGTCGAGTTATTCGAACCCGGTCGCGAAAGTGCCGGGACAGGGCGCGACGAGCGGATATCAGCTCTCGTTCACGAACAACGGCCCCGCCGAAGTGACCGTCGACACGGTCGTCGTCCGCGACACGAGCGCGGCCGCGACCGACGTCTACGAGGCCGGCACCGGCACCGGGAGCGGACAGCGGGAAATCTACGTCGACGGCGACGATCCGGGCTACCTCGAGATGTCGGGGCCCCCGTCGTACGAGGAGAACGCGAACCGCCTCGTCATCGGCGAGACCCGGGGGCTCAACGAGACGGCGACGGTCCAGTCCGGGACCACCGGCTACGTCGCAGTCTGGGAGTTCGTCGACGGCGACGGGGCCGGCGTCGACCTGATCGGCGAGACTGTCACACTCCGGATCGTCTTCGCCGACGGGAGCGTCCGGACGAAGACCTACGTCGCGCAGAACCCCTATTGAGATGGCCAGCACCGGGACCCGCGCACAGTCAGAAGTCACCGGCGTCGCCCTGCTCACGGGGGTTTTCGCCGTCGTCGCGCTGATCGTCGGCGGGTTCATCATCGCGGGCAGCGGCGGCGGTGACGCCGGACCGACCACGGATGTCCGCGTCGACGCCACCGGCGAGGACGTGGTCCTCACCCACAACGGCGGCGACTCCGTCGCCCTATCGGCCTTGCGCGTTCGGATCGCCCGGGGTTCGAACTCGGAGACGACGACGCCCGACGCGACCGTCGGCGGCGGCGACGACCGGTTCGATCCCAGCGAACGGATCCGGATCGACCACGGCTACGCGACCGCGGGCGACCTCGAAGTGATGGTCGTCCACGAACCCTCGGGAACGATCCTCGCCGAGGACGTCGTCACGGTACCCTGACCGGGCGGGGGGTCGGTGGCACCACAGATGTTCGACGCCCGTCGAATCCCTAGTCGACAGACACTTGTAGGGGCTGACGTAATTCGGGGGTATGTCGGTCGGGATCGACGGAATCGAGATACGCACGGGGAAGTTGAAGCTCGACCTGCCGGGCACGTTCGCGCCGGCGCAGGGCGAGGACCCCGGGAAATACGAGAAGGGGCTCGGACTCTACGCCTCCTCGTTCCCGGACGTCTACGAGGACATCGTGACCATGGGGGCCAACGCGGCCCACCGGCTGATGGAACGCAAGGGGCTGGATCCCGAAGATATCGGTCGGATCGACGTGGCCACCGAGTCCGCGTTCGACAACTCCAAGCCGGTGTCGACGTACATCGCGGGCTGTCTGGAACAGGTCTACGACGGCGACTTCCACCACGCCAACAAGGGCGAGCGGAAGTTCGCCTGCATCTCCGGCACGCAGAGCCTGGACGACGCCTACAACTGGATCCGGGCGGGGCGAAATCGCGGCCGCGCGGCGCTGGTCATCGCGACCGACACCGCGCTGTACGCTCGCGACGACCCCGGTGAGGCCACGCAGGGCGCGGGCGCGGTCGCGTTGCTCGTCGACGAGGATCCCGACCTGGTGGAACTCTCGGCCGAGCAGGGGTACGGGAGCGCCGACGAGACGGACTTCCTGAAGCCCCAACAGCAGTTCCCGAGCGTGGACGGCAAGCGCTCGATGCAGGTGTACCTCGCCCGGATGCGCGAGGCCATCGAGGACTACGAGAGCGTCGTCGGCGCGATCCACCCCGACGACTACGTGCTCGGCCCCTTCCACACCCCGTTCCCGGGGATGGTCAGGGAGGCCGCGGCGCTGGCGTATCGCCACTTCAGCCGCGACACCGAGATCGAGGCGTCGCTGGCCGACGAGATCGGTCGCCAGCCCCGACCCGAGGCCTTCGACAGCGAGGAGGCGTTCCGCGAGGCCGCCGGCGAATACACGGACAAACTCACCGAGACCGACCGGTACAAGACGTGGTACGCCGAGACCATCGATCCGACGCTCGCCATCTCCCGCGAGGTCGGTAACTGGTACACCGGGTCGGTCCACATCGCCCGGGCCGCGGGGATGAAAACGGCCCTGGAGGAGGGGCGCAACCTCACCGGCGAGCGGTTGCTCGTCGGGTCGTACGGGTCGGGTGCCCAGGCCGAGGTCCACGCCGAGACCGTCCAGGCGGGCTGGGCCGAGGAGATCGACGCGCTCGACGTCGACGAGCAACTTGAGGCGCGTTACGACCTCTCCTTCGCGGAGTACGAGGAGGTCCACGACGTGCACAACCACGACGAGGACGCCGGTGCGGCCGAGGTCGACCAGTTCACCACGCCTGAGTCGGAGTTCGTCTTCGACGGCTGGGGACGAATGGGCGAGCGCAAGTACGACTACGTGGAGTAACCGCGAGTGACTGCCGCGAGCGATCGCAGTGCTGTTTCCGTACGAGTGACAGCCCGCGAGCGAGGGATGCTCGGAAAGACAATCTCGCTCTAATATTCCGAATTACACGACATTCCCCGTACGTTGATGTACCCGAACCGGGTACAGTGACACGTGAGCAACTGGCTGTTCCCGAACCGCGACGCCAGCGGGGAGGCGGGCACAGCGCCGGAGTCGGAAGTCACTCCGGAGGCGGCCGACGTCGACCCCGAGACGATCGAAATCGATCCGGTCCGTGCCGACGAGATAGCTCCCGGAACGAGCGTGCTCGTCGTCGGGCCGCCGATGACCGGCAAGCGACGGCTCCTGTTCGACCTCGTCGGCGGGTCGGCCTCGGAGACGGCGGCATTCGTCACGACAAAAAAGCCAGCCGACAAGATGGCCGCGTGGTTCCGGACGACCCGCCCGGACGAGGAGGCGTGGCGCCTCTCGTTCGTGGACTGCTCGGGTAGGCGGACCCGGATCAGCCGAAATCGTGGGACGGACCTGGCGGACCTGCGGACGGTGTCGAATCCCGGAGACCTGACCGGGATCGGGATCGAACTCACCGGTATCCTGCGGGGCTGGCACCGCGATTCGGTGACGGACCCGCGGGTGGGGCTGCACTCGCTGTCGACGCTGTTGATGTACGCCGACATCAAGCGGATCTACCAGTTCCTCCACGTCGTCACGACGCGGATCGAGACCGTCGGCGGCGTCGGCGTCTTCACGATGGACGTGAGTCCGCGCGGCGAGGCCGACGACGTGCTCAAACAGATCTTCGACGCGCTGGTCGAAGTCCGCGAGGGCGACGACGGCCCGGAGTTTCGGGTCCGCGGCGCCGAGTTCGGCCCGCGCTCGTGGACTACGTTCTGAGCGGGTGACGGTGGTCGACCGGTCAGGAAAGGGAGAACCCGGTATGGAAACGCTCATGGGACTCAGGAGCGGTCGTTCTGACTAGTGAGAACTCGGCTCCGTGGGGCGAAAGACGAGGGACGGTTCGTTCTCGGAGCGGTCATCGTCAGTACGTTTTTTATCGGCTTCGGCGGCGGCGTGATCTTCCCCATCCTGCCGAACCTGGGCGCTGTGCTCGGAATATCACCGTTTCTCGTCGGACTCATCCTGAGCGCGAACCGGTTTTCACGGTTGTTCGCAAACGCGCCGGCGGGGAGCCTCGTGGACCGGTTCGGGACGAGAAAACCGTTCGTCATCGGGATGTTCGTTCAGGGACTCTCCACGTCCGGCTACGTTATCGCCATGCTCGCACCGCTTCCCGAAGCGTGGTTCATGGCTGCGCGACTCCTCTGGGGGGTCGGGAGCGCGCTCGTCTTTGCGACTGCGTACACGATCGCCGACGATATCAGCGACGGTGGATCGCGGGGGTCGAACATGGGGCTCGTCAGAGGCGGCGTCCTGTTCGGCTTCCCGACGGGAGTGGTCCTCGGTGGGCTGGTCAGCGAACTCGCCGGAAACGTCGTCGCGTTCACCGTCGCGACTGGCTTCGCGTTCTTTGCGAGTGTCGTCGCGTACCTGACGGTGCCCGAGACACACGTCGAAGGCGGGGCGAATCAGTCGGTCAAACCGTGGGACGTCAATACGAGTCTCCCCGCGGTCACGGTCGGTCTGGTGAACTTCGCCGTGTTGTTCGTCTACATCGGCGCGCTGTTCGCAACGCTGGTCCTGCTTCTCGACCAGAACCAACTCACCGTCTTCGGGTTCGACGCTCAGGGGTCCTCCGGGCTGTTCATGGGGCTCACGGTCGTGGCTGCGGGGCTGTCGATGTACGTCGGCGGGTACGTCAGCGACCGGAACCAGTCACGTGTCCCGGTTTTGCTCGTGTTTCTGGGCGTCACGTCGGTCGGGTTCGTCCTGCTCGCGCCCGCGGATTCGGTCCCGACGCTGGCGGTCGCCTGCCTGTGTATCGGACTCGGGCAAGGCGGTACCAGCGGGCCACTGATGGCGCTGCTCGGTGACCTTGTCGCCGAGGGCGAGATGGGACGTGCCGTGGGGACGAACAACGTGTTCGGGGATATCGGCGGCGGGTTCGGCCCGATCGTCACACTCCCGGTCGTCGAGTCCGTCGGCTTCTGGCCCGTCTATCTCTGCTGTGCGGCCATGCCGCTCGTCGCCGCCGCGATCCTCCTGGGCGGTGTCAGACGCGAAACTGGGGACTTCTTCCCGAGCGTCGGGTCCTGACTTGGTGTCGGCTGTGACCTCCACAGCGATCCTCTGTGGCTGACTCCGAAGCGAAATCGGACCGAAGGGAGGTCTCGATGCGAACGGGACGTGGGCGACACGAGGTCGGGAATGCGAAGTCCGGGCGACACGAGGTCGGGGATGCGAGGTCCGGGCGGTGCGAGGTCGGGAGTGCGAAGTCCGGGCGGTGCGAGGTTGGGAGTGCGAGGTCCGGGCGGTGCGAGGTCGGGGATGCGAGGTCCGGGCGGTGCGAGGTCGGGAGTGCGAAGTCCGGGCGGTGCGAGGTCGGGGGTGCGAAGTTCGGGCGGTGCGAACATGGGGTAGCGCGAAGTCGGAGTGGCGGAGTCGCCCCGCACGGAACGGTCAGTGAGCGAAGCGGGCACGGAATCCCGGCCAACGAACAGATGGGCTTACGGCGGTCCGCTCCGAAGGCCGTGCCATGAGTTCAGTGCCGGAGCGCGGCGAGATAGACGAGGCGTACAAGTGGGACCTCGAGTCGCTGTACGCGGACGACGAGGCGTGGGAGGCGGCCTTCGACGCCGTCCAGGAACGGGTCGACGACCTGCAGGCCTTCGAGGGGCGGGCGACCGAGGACCCCGAGACGCTCCAGGAGACCCTCGAAACCTACGAGGCGATCATGCGCGAGGCGTCGAACGTTTCGGCGTACGCGCGGATGCGCCGCGACGAGGACACCTCGGACAGCCACTATCAGGCGCTGGCCTCCCGCGCCCAGTCGCTGTTCGCCGAGGTCCGGAGCGCGGCGAGCTTCCTCGAACCCGAGATCCAGTCACTCGACGAGGGAACCGTCGACGAGTACGTCGCCGCGAACCCCGACCTGGACGTGTACGAGCACTACTTCGACGACGTCCTGCGGGCGAAACCCCACACCCGCTCGACGGAAGTCGAGAACCTGCTCGCGAACCTGGGAGAGGTGCTCGGGTCGACCGGCGAGGTGTACGACATGCTCACCAACGCCGACGTGGAGTTCCCGACCGTCGAGGATAGCGAGGCGCGAAGCGCCTCGGACCCTTCGAGCGGCGACGAGCCGGGAGAAGAACCCGACGGGGAGCGCCGGCGAATCACCCTCAACAACTTCACTACGCTGCAGGAGCACCCCGACCGGGAGTTTCGCCGGGAGGTCTACGAAGTCTTCTACGACGAGTGGGAGGAGTACCGCAACGCCATCGGCGCGGCCTACCGCAACAGCGTCAAGACCGACGTGAAACTCGCCCGCGCCCGCAACTACGACACCGCCCGCGAGGCCGCACTCGACGGCCCGAACGTCCCCGTCGAAGTGTACGACACGCTCGTCGACACCGTCAACGACAACCTCGACGTGCTGGGACGGCACGCCGACCTGAAACGCCGGCATGTCGGTGGCGACCAGTTGCGGATGTGGGACCTCTACGTCCCGATGGTCGACGGCGAGAGCCCGGACGTGGAGTACGACCAGGCCCGCGAGTGGGTCACCGAGGCCGTCGCGCCGCTGGGCGAGGCGTACCAGGAGTCCCTCGCCGAGGGCCTCGACTCCCGGTGGGTCGACGTCTACGAAACCGCGAACAAGCAGTCGGGCGCGTACTCGGGTGGCACCTACGACTCACAGCCGTTCATCCTGATGAACTATCAGGACGACGTCTCGTCGATGTACACGCTGGCACACGAACTCGGCCACTCGCTGCACTCCGAGTACACGAGCGAACACCAGCCCTACGTCTACAGCAGTTACGAGATCTTCGTCGCCGAGGTCGCGAGCACCGTCAACGAGACGCTGTTGACCCACCACCTGCTCGACGTGGTCGAGGACGAACGGCTCCGCCGGCACGTCCTCAACCAGTACCTCGAACGGTTCCGGTCGACGCTCTTTCGCCAGACGATGTTCGCGGAGTTCGAACACCGCACCCACGAACTCGAGGAGGAGGGCGAGGCGCTCACGGCCGACCGCCTCGACGACCTCTACAGCGACCTCAAGGGCACCTACTACGCGGACGCCGACGTCGACGACCGCATCGCCCGCGAGTGGATGCGGATCCCCCACTTCTACCGGGCGTTCTACGTCTACCAGTACGCGACCGGCATCTCCGCGGCCGTCGCGCTCGCCGAGGGAATCCTCGAGGAGGGCGAACCCGCAGCCGAGCGCTACCGCGAGTTCCTCGCCAGTGGCTCCCGGGAGTACCCGCTCGAACTGCTGGAGACCGCCGGCGTCGACATGGCGTCCGCGGACCCCATCGAGTCGGCCATCGACACCTACGACGAGTTCCTCGGTGAGTTCGAGGATCTGGTCTGAATCGCCGCGACCGACCCGGACGACACAGTTCTCGTCGTACCGGCGGGGCGCTCTCCCGGGGGCCGGCGTCGTACTCGCGCCCCGGCAGACGACGCGAAACTGGCACAGCTATATCAATCAGGACTGTGTTCTCACGGTATGACACTTGTTCCGCTGCAGACGCCAGGTATGCCGGAATTGATCATCATCGCACTCAACGTCGCCATCTTCGCCGTTATCGTCGTCGGAATCCTCACGCTCGTGCGCCGCCTGTCGGACAGGCGGGAACGGAACGCACGCCGGATCGAGGAACTCGAAGAACGCGTCAGCGAACTGGAGGAGTGACGGCGGCCGCTACGGCAGATACCGCACGCTGACGACGCCGGGTTCCGAGCGGACTTCGACGCGCTCGACGCCGAGTCGGGCGGCCCGCTCGACGGTCGCCTCGTCGGCCAGCACGTCCGCGACGGCCGCCTCGGTTTCGCCCTCTTCGACCGTGAGGACGTGGACCTCGCCGGTGCCCGCGCGCTCGTGACGGGTGAGTTCGCCGACGGGCTGGTCGGCCGCCGTCTCGCGAGCGCGCTGGGTCGGCGGCTCCCCGCTCTCGTCGACCGACACCGCGTACTGGCGGTCGATTTCGACGACGGACCAGACGACGTCCATCGGCGGTTCGGCCTCGATGGTCGCCTCGATTACCTCGCCGGCCGCGAGGTCGGGGTTGTCCGCGAGCGTGTGGATCTGGCGGTCGTCCACGTCGCGCAGGACCGCCGACTCCGCATCGGCTTCCGCGACGACGAAGGTGCCTTCTTTCATGCCCGACCGTAACCGACAGCGCCCCTTGCCCGTTTCGCCCGCGAGTCGTGACCGGGCCCCTACCGATAATACCGGTAGACCAGATAGACGAGCGCGGCACCGGCGAGCGGCGGACCCACGCCGGCGAGTCGGGGGAGCGAGTAGAGGAACGCACCGACGGCGCCGGGCGAGTCCTCCTGGAGCGCCGGGGGGACCGAGATGGCCAGTCCGAGGTACAGCGAGAGGAGAAACAGGTAGCCCGACGCCGCGAGCGCGCGGTCGTGGCCGGTCGACTCGTCCCGGGTCGCCGCCGAACCGCGGCGGTGCCGGCGCGCGACGGCGAGGATGGGCGCGACCAGCGGCGCGACCACCAGCAACATCAGGAAGACGAAAAACGCCCGCGAGAAGGTGAACGTGCCGTCGCCCCCGCCGGTGGTCGCGTCGATGGCGACGACGAGCGCGAGCGCGAACAGGACCACGACGCCCCCCGCCGCGAGGCCGCCGACGAGGGCGTAACTCCGGAACAGCCACGAGTCGCTCGCGCGGAAGGCGTAGGGGAAGGCACCGAAGATGCCCTTGTACGAGCGTCCCTCGCCAGCGGCCGATTCGGCGGCCGATTCGACGGCCGACTCGGCGGCCCCGTCATCGACGGCCGACTCGGCGGCGTCGTCCCCCGAAGAGGTCGTCATCGGCCGGTCGTTCGGGTCGGTTCCGAATAAACCACCCGTTCGCGGGACGGCCGGGGCCCCAATGTCGGGGTGCTGTTCAGAAACGTGACGTGGAACCGCCACTGTGACCAGCGTGAAAGCCCCCGGACCCTCCGGTCGAGGAGCTCGCTGCGCTCCTCACTGCGTTGCGGTGCTTGCGTCGCCCGTCTTCCCGGACGGTCCGGCCCCTTTCATTCCCACCCGCTCAGACCGTCTCACCGGCTGAATCGGGCGGGAATGAAAGGAGCCGACGGGGGATTTCACGCTGTTTCTCTTGCTGCCAAATCCGTATTTGAACACTACTCAGGCCGGCGACGACAGATACAAGCGCCGACTGGCCGAACTCGGGGCCATGAGCGAGAGACTCGCGGACGCGGTCGCGGTCGTGACCGGCGGCGGACGGGGCATCGGCGCGGCGACTTGCCGGCGGTTCGCCGAGGAAGGCGCCGACGTCGTCGTCGCGGACGTCCTCGCTGAGGCGGCCGAGGGCGTCGCGGCCGACCTCGAAGACGAGTTCGGATCCGATGCGCTGGCCGTCGAGACGGACGTCAGCGACGAGGACGCGGTGGCTGACCTGGCCGACCGCGTCGAATCCCGGTTCGGGCGCGTCGACGTGCTCGTGAACAACGCGGGGATCCGCGTCGACCCCCGGCCGGTGACCGAAGCCGACGAGGAGAGCTGGGACCGGATCCTCGACGTGAACCTCAAGGGGATGGCCGTCTGCGCCAAGCACCTGATCCCGCTGATGGGCGACGGGGGGTCGGTCGTCAACGTCGCCTCGAACGGCGCCGAAGTCGCCCGCCCCGACTGGGCCCAGTACGACTCGACGAAAGGCGCCATCGTCTCGATGACTCAGGACATGGCCTGCGACCACGCGCCCGACGGCGTCCGCGTCAACGCCGTCTCGCCCGGTTGGGTCATCACCGAGTACCACCTCCCCGACGACCCCGAGGAAGCCCGCGAGTTCTACGAGGAAAAGACCACACCCCACCCCGACGGCCCGGGCATCCTCAAGCGCGCGGCCGAACCCGCGGAGTGTGCTGACGCCATCCTCTTTCTCGCCTCCGAGGAGGCCTCTTTCATCACCGGGTCGAATCTCCGGGTCGACGGCGGCGTCTCCGCCGTCGGAAAGGGACTGGAGTGGGAACCGCGCTCCTGAGTCCGAAGTCCTCGCCGTTGGTCGTGGGTGCTCGCGTAATGATCGGCGTAAACCACCGCAAACAGCGTGAAAGCCCCGACGCGTTCGACCGTCCGGGCTTTGCTGCGCTCCTCGCTTCGCTGCGGTGCTTGCGTCAGCCGGGACGGACCGAACGCGTCGCCCCTTTCAGTCCCACCCGTCTCGGCTGGTTTGACAGTCTATACGGGCGGGACTGAAAGGGGCCGCTCGCTCGCCCGTTCTAACGATGTAAGCACCGCAGGCCAGCGGCCGAGGAGCGCAGCGAGTCAGAACGGGCGAGCGAGCGGGGGCTTTCACGCTGTCTGCCGTTGTGGACGTTGCTGCAGGGGCTTTCACGCTGTCTGCGGCTCCGGTCGCGAAGTGTTCGCGCACCGAAAATGGCCCATCGCGCTCAGTTCACCGCTCGACGAGCCACAGCACGGCGGCAAGCCCGGTCGCGCCGGCGAGCGCGGCCGCGAGCAGCGCGAACGCGGGCCGAAAGCCGACCGTCTCGGAGAGGACGCCGACGACGGCGGGCGCGACGGCGCCGGCGCCCATCAGGAGCGTGCGGACGGCACCCAGACCCCCGCCGGCGACGTCGTCGGGGACGATGGTCAGGAGGTAGGCGCCCCGAACCGGCCGGAAGCCGTGGGCGCCGAGGCCGAGCGCGACGACACAGCCGCCGAGGACCAGGGGGCCGGCGGTCGCCGAGAGCGCGAGGACGCCGACCAGTCCCGCCGTGGCGACGCCGAGCGTCCCCACGATGACCGGCGTGGCGCCGATCCGGTCGCTCGCCTCGCCGGTGACCAACTGGACGAGGCTGACGACGAACAGCGCGCTGAAAAGCAGGTTCGCGGTGGCCGCGGTCAGCGCCGTCTCGTCGGCCAGATACAGCGGCAGGAAGGCCACGGTGCCGTTGTACGCGAACGAGAAGAGGATGGTGACGGTGACGAAGGCGGCAAAGCGCGGCCGTCGAAAGAGCGCGAGATAGGCCCGGACCCCACCGCTCTCGGTCGCGTCTTCCTCATTCGACGTGTCTCCCGGACCGTCCGCTTCGTCGTCGGAGAGTCGGCGGGGGACACGAACGGCGAAGGCGACGGTCACCGCGAGACCGGCGAGGCCGCCCGCGAGAAACAGCGTCCGCCAGGGCGCGCCCACGACGCCCGCGAGTCCGGTGACGAGGACGACAGCGGCGGGGGCGGCGACGCCGCCGAAGGTGCCGAAGGTGTCGAAGACGCCGAGGGCGCGCCCGGTCCGGTCGGGGTAGACCCGCGAGAGCAACTCGACGGCGACGGTCTTGTACGTGCCCGTACCGGCGCCCATGCAACACATCGCGGCGACGAGGACGACGAACGGGGAGTCGACGGTCAGCGCCAGCGCGCCGCCCGCGGCCAGGAGCGCCCCGCCGGCGATCACCCGGACCGACCCCACCCGATCGGCGAGCACGCCCGACGGGAACTGCATCGCCGCGTAGACGAGCATGAACGCGGTGAAGGCCGTCCCGAGCGCGGCCCGCGAGACGCCGTAGGTTTCGCCGAGTGTGCCAAAGAGCGGCGGGAACGCGTACCGCAGGAACTTCCCCAGAAACCAGACCAGCGACGTGAGCACGAGCGCGTCGAACCGCCCCAGTCCCCGCAGACGCGCGGTCACCACTGTCGGCCCTCCGTGGACACTATCGGCCCTCCGTTGCCAGCGCGGACCTCCGTTGCCAGCGCGGACCTCCGGAACGACCCCGGCGCGGCGCGCTCATTTCTCATACGGTGTATTCGCCGAACCGTGATTCGGGCTGAAAGACCTCCCGGTTTCCGCGGCCGCGCCGCTGGAACGACCGACCGACTTCGGCGCCGGCAACAGGACCAAGGCGGTCCAGCGGAAAGGCACGGCCAGTGACCGACGAGACATCGGCCGACGAGACACCGCCCGCCGAGGGCGTCGACGACACACCGCCCGCCGAAGACGTCGACGACACGCCGACGGTCACGTGCTTGCGGTGTGGCCGCGCGTGGGATCTGGGCTACGAACTCGACGACCTCGGCGTCGGCAACCAGGCCGTCGAGCAGTTCGCGCTCGACCACCGGCGCCACACCGGCCACTTCCCCGACGACGTGGCGACCTGGCGCGCCGACTGTCGGCGCTGTCCCGAGGCCTCCGAACATCTCGGGGAGCGTGCCGCGACGCGATGGGCCGAGACCCACGCCCGCCACACGCGCCACGCCGTCGTCGTCCGCGGCGCGGACGGCGAAGAAGCGGTCGTCGAGGCGCCGGAGTCGTGACCGAACCACGCCGGTGAGCGAGCGCGGAGCGCCCAAGACTCGCGGCCGGACCACACCGGCGAACGGCGCCGGACGGCGCGGCTACCCATCTGGAATCGAGTCACCGAACGATAGGAACGCGGACCGGTAGAAGAACGCAGGTCGGTTACTCGTCGGGAACGTCGGGGTCGTCGCTCTCGGTTTTCGTCATGTCGATATCCTTCTCGCCGAAGTAGATTTCGGCGCCGTCCTGTGCGACCTTCTCTGCGAGGACCGCACACTTGACGCGCATCGGCGAGATGTCGACGCCGAGCATATCGGTGATGTCGTCGCGGTCCATCGATTCGAGTTCCTCGACGGTCATCCCCGCGAGTCGCTCGGAGAGCATCGAGGCCGAGGCCTGCGAGATGGCACAGCCGTCGCCGCGGAAGGCGACGCGCTCGATGCGGCCCTCGTCGTCGTCGAGGACGACGTCCATCTCGATGGTGTCGCCGCACATCGGGTTCTCCCCGACGTGAGTGAACGTGGCGTCCTCGATCTCGCCGTAATTGCGCGGGTTCTTGTAGTGATCGAGGATCTGCTGTCGGTACATGTCCGATCCGCCGATGCCCATTGGTGGACGTTCGTACGCGAGTCGGCCGGAAAAGGGTTCCGAGGGAACGGGCCCCACGCCGGGTGCGGGTCGTCGCGTCGGCCGCGGGGCGTCGCGTCGGTCTCGGGGCGTCGCGTCGGCCACAGGCCCACGCCAGCCGGGAGCCGTCACGCCACACTGGCCGCGGTCCGGACGCGACCCCGACAGCCGACCACTGGTGTCATCAGGACGTGAAAAACTACACGGAAGATTATTACCCCTCGTCGTAACAGTATGGATAAGACACAGGGATATGTTTGACCGAGTCACTGATCTATCGGAGAACCTGACGGGTGGGTCGGGTTCTTCGGAGGCCGACCCCGGGCCGCTGGCCGATCTCCTCACCGACGACGAGCAACTCGCACACGTTCTCGCCAACGACGGGACTATCCAGTACACGAAAGACGGGCGCGAGACGACGGTCGAGCCAAGCGGTGACCACGACGCGTACGCTCTCGTAACTGACTCGCGCCTCCTGTTCGTCCTCGGGGACCAGCCCGAGGAAGTCGAGATCGAGATCGAGATGACCGACCTGACGGCCAGCCACGTCAGGAGCGGACTCCTGAGTAGCAAGCTCGTCGTCAAGACCGACGACGAGGAGGTCGTCTTCGACCCGAGCGAAGGGGATCTGGAGGCCGCCGAGGACTTCATCGACCGCGTGGGGGACTGCTGGGTCGACATGCGGAGCGCGTTCGCCCAGGCCCGCGCCGAGATGGCCGACTTCGAGGAGCGCTGTGCCAACGGGCGCGAACCCCGCGAGATGGCGCTGAGCGCGAAGTCACACCTCTCGTCGGCACGCCACGCGGCCATGCGGGAGGACGAGGCACCGGCCGAGAAGATACGCGCCCGAATCAACAAGGTCGAGGTCGAACTCGAACGACGGCGCGTCGGCGCGTGGCTCGAACGCGCCGAGACGAACGTCGACCAGATCGCCGACGCGCGCGAGGACGGCACGTGGGACGAGGACGCCCTCGTCGCGCTCGCGGACGCCGCCGAGGCGGTCGACCGCGCGCGCGAAACCGTCGAGGACAGCGACCACCCGCCCGAGGATGTCGAGGAGCGCCTCGCGACGCTGACCGACCGCGTCGACTCGCTCACCGACGAGTTCCTCGCCGACGTGGAAACCGGAATCGCGGAGGCGCGCGCGGCCGGGGACCACCTCGACGCCGCCGACTGCTGGGACACCGTCGCCGAGCGCTACCGCGCGGCCCTCGACGCCGACTGGGGCGACGTCGCCGGCCTCTCGACCGAAGCCATCGAGTACCAGCTCGCCTGGGTCGACGCCAAGCGCGTGACCGCGCTCCGCGAACACGCACGGGAGTGCGAGCGCGAGGGCGACGCCGACGACGACAGCGACCGCGCACAGGACCGTTTCGAGGCGGCCGAGCAGTCGCTCGAACGCGCGCTCGAACTCACACAGTCAAGCGCGGCCGGGTCCGCCGATGAACTCGAAGACGCAATCGACCGCGTCGAGGAGAAGAAACTCGAACGCTCCGGCTGGGAGTTCGGCAAGGCCTGAACCGGTCTTTCTCGCCGTCACTGGCCGTTCTTCGCGACCGGCAACCACACAGCGACCAGCGATTTCGCCCGAACTATCAAATTACGGTCGCCGAAAGCTACTTGTTGCCCTGTGTGGTATTCACAAACACGGTGATCTACCGTGACAGAGCTAAACCAGCGAGAGGGGAGTAACGCGAGCGTGAACAGGGGGGCAGACACACGCGGGAACAGGGGGGACGAGGTTGCGCCACAGGCCGACGGGGTTTTCGTGCGACTCTGGACGCGGCGGCCGGTCAGCGACCGACAGATCGAAGTCATCGACCGACTCGACGCGCTCGAGGCGAAGGGCGAACTCACTGACGTCGACGTCCAGACGTGGCCCGACAAGGTGACGCTCTCGGGACACACCAGACACACGGACGTCATTCGGGCCTACGAATCCATCCGGGAGTGGGCCGACGAGCACGACCGCACCATCTCGCCGCCGTTCGAGCGCCGGACCGTCACGTCGCTTGTCGGCCGGACCGAAGAAGTCCTATCGCTCCCGGTTCTCTGTCTGACGGTTTATGATGACGAACTACGCGGCGTCTTCCCGCATCAGGACGGGAACCGCGTCTACAGTGTCCCGGACTTCCTCGACGCCTTCGAGATGGCGAGCGACCCCGCACAGGTCGACGCGATGCCGGTGGCGCCGACCGACTGACGTGCTCTCGTGACGACGTTCCGGGTCGCTCCCCGCCGGTCGCTTTCCGGGACGGGACTTCTCTGCCCGGGTCTCCGTGAACACATAATATGTCGCGAGTGATACGAAGTGGTCTGCGAAACTGCTGGACGGTGCATCGTCCCTCCGACAGTGCTCGGTACAGTACGTCTCCCGAGCAGTTGCGGTGGCGCGCGCCGGCTCGCGTTTCATCGCGAGGCGGCGTCGCGCGAGGTCTTCGTGAGCGGCGCGTGGTTCGAGCAGCGCGAGAACCACGGTCGCGAACGGCGAAGCCGTGAGCAATGCGAACGAGGGCTCGTCAGAGCGTGCTCTGACGGTGGATGAGGAGCGCAACGAGCGAAGCGAGTGAGCAGGGCGAGACCGTTGGTCTCGCTGGCAGTCGGGCGACACTAGTGATCACTGGAAGTTTTGTATAGTTAGCCGATCGATAGCTTAGACGCCTTCAAAAGAGTATAGAATGGAAACAGAGTGTTTTAATAGAGTTTCCGAAAATCCGGTGTGAAGGGCGATTCGGAGACTCACCTGTTCAAAACCCGCCTTATATGGTCTGCAAACACCTATTTCGACACCCGCATATAAATGGGAAGTTCGTGGTGGAACATTTCTGAAACCAACCTGTCCACGGTCGCTACTGACCACTCATCCTCACTCGATCAGAAGTTCTGACGATCACTACAGTCGCCCGACGACATCGCAGTCGGTTGGGGAGGCGTGTGGCCGCCTGCGGTGCTGTGCGGCCGCGGTCCTGGTGGATCGAAAGGGCGAGGCACGCGAGACTCGAACGAAATGAGAGCCTCGAAGCCGAACGGCGAGCGAAGCGACCCGCGAGCGGGTCGAGGGCTTTTCATCGCTCAGGGTCGACCGCGGTCACAACAACGGCTAGCGAGCGGGCTGAGGGCTTTCGGCGCCCACCGATCGAGACGTTGTAACCAAGCGGGAACTCCTTTCACACTACCTCGTCCAGAAACACCTGATACACCTCACACGCATCGCGCCGCGCGCTCGTGCGAGTGATGGGATTCGAACCGAAGTCAGACGGTCCGGGCGTGTGGCCTCACTCCGTTCGGCCGTTCCGGGCCTGCGACTTTTCTGTTTCGAATCCCCACTCGCATCACTCCTCACGTCCGTTCGTCGTAGATGCGAGGGATGGGATTCGAACCCACGGACCCCTACGGGAGCGGGTCTTAAGCCCGCCGCCTTTGTCCAAACTCGGCCACCCTCGCGCGTCCATCCCTCCGCCCCCCTCCCGAAAAGCGGTTACGGTCCGCGAAACGCCCGCTCTCCGCAACGCCGACCAGTCCAACGGCCCGGTTCGCCGAGCCCAGGGTGTTCCGAAGAACCCACCTGACTGACCTCCCGACCGATACGCCCGGACAGAACTGACCTAATGGTCACTGAATTTTGACGTTACCCAATAATATACAGATGAATGCGGTGAAAATTTCCAAACCCTTTTGTGGGCGACATTCTACTTAAATTTAATGTCACGCGATACCAGTCCTCCAGCCGTCTCCCGGCGGCGGCTTCTCGCGGCGCTCGCGGCCGGCGTATCCATCTCCGTGGCGGGGTGTGGGTCCGACGGGAACGGGACAGACACTGGCGGCGGATCGGACGACCGGGAGTTCATCCACGGAACGAACACCGGCGGACAGGACCTGAACCCGCTGTCCATCGGCGACGAGGCGACGGAAGCGCGGCTGAACCTCCTGTACGACGGCGGCGGCGTCGTCGACGACGACCCGGTCGGGTTCCAGGGTCGCTGGCTGCGGTCGTGGGAGCTGTCCGACGACGCGCGGACGGTCAGCTACGAGGTCCGCGACGGCCTGGAGTGGGGCGCCGGCTACGGGGCGCTCGACGCCGAGACGTACGTCTGGAACGTCAGGAACGTCTTCCGGTCGGGGTGGGCTTCGTGGGCCCAGTCGTCGTTTCTCAGCGTCGGCGGCGACCCGATCGAGTACGAGCGGACCGGTGAGTTGACCTTCGAGGCACACCTCCCCCAGTCCCGCGCGAACTTCCTCCACGAGGACCCCCTGCTGTACGCGCTCCCGCTCCCGAAAGAGTTCGTCCAGTCCGAGATCGAACCCGACGCCGGGACGACGCCGTCGACGCCGTACCGCCAGCAGGTGGCCAGACACGAGGACATCCGGAACGCGAACATCGTGGGCAACCTCGGGCCGTTCACCCTCGAGAGCTACGAGGCGGGGTCGCGGATGACCGTCGCCCGCAACGACGACTACTACCTCGCGGACGCCGACGACGTCGATGACGGCGCCTTCGCGGACAGCCCCGCGCTCGAACGGTACACCTACCGGGTGTTCGACGAACAGTCGACAGCGTACTCGGCCATCCGGTCGGGCGACATCACCCAGACCGGCGTCGAGGCGCGACGCAAGGCCGAGATCGCCGGCGAGGACGACGTCACCGTCTGGACCTCGACCTACGGCGACGGCATCAACTGGATCAGTCTCAACCACCGCGCGAACGGCTGGGCCCCAATCGGCGACAGTCGCGAGGTGCGACAGGGCCTCGCCCACGCGCTCGATACCGGCACGCTGATCGAGGAGATCTTCGACGGCAACGCCAACCCGATCGACACGTTCCACCCGCGGTGGGGGCCGTACTACAGCGACGAGGCCATCGAGACGTTTGGGGCCGACACGGAACTCGCCCGGCAGAAGATCGCCGCGGGAACGCCCGACGGCTACGAGTACGACGACGGCGCGCTCATCAACCCGGATGGCGAGCAACAGACCCTGCGCTGGGTGGCGGACACGACCACGCAGACGGGCGACCTCGTCACGAACTTCGTGCGCCAGAGCCTCGAGGAGGTCGGGTTCGACGTCGAGACGACCGGGCGGCCCTTCGGCGAACTCGTCTCGACGTACCTCCGCAACAGCGTCGACAACAACCCGGATTTCGAGGGCGAACCCGACTACCCGCCGCGGGGGTACAACGGCGGGCCGGCCGACCAGTCGGTCAGCGCCGAGCCGTGGGACCTGCTCTACGGCGTCGGGTTCAGCACCGCCGCCTACGCCCCCTGGCAGGCGATCCGCGGCGTCATGACCGAGAAAGGATCGTTCAATTTCCTCGGGTACGACGCGGGGGAGTACGACGTCGCCGGGACGCTCGATGCCGCCGCGGGCGCAAGCACGGGGGAAGCGGCGACTGCGGAACTCGAGGAGCTGTTCGGGTTCCTGAGCCGCGACCTGCCGGTGCTGTGGACCCACAACAACCACCGCATCGAGGCGTTCCGGCGGTCGGTCGGCGGCTTGCCCGAGGTGCGGAGTTTCTTCAGCGACGTCGACCCGCGGCGGCTCTCGTTTACGAGGACGGACACCTGACCCGCGCGGGCCACCACCTGACTCCCACAGGCCACTACCTGATTCACGCAGGCCAACTTTCGTATCGGTCGAACGCGAACCCACCACTCACCGAAGACAGATGGGACTGAAACGGTACGCCGCCCGCCGGGTCGCCTGGGCCGCCGTCGCCACGTGGGTCGCCGTCTCGGCCACGTTCGTCTTGCTGTGGCTCTCGCCGGACCCGGGCGCCGACGTGGCGGCCGCGGAAGCCGCCGCACAGGGGCTGAGTCCCGAACAGGCCCAGGAACGGTATCTCGCCGCGCGCGGCCTCGACCGCCCGGCCCACGTCCAGTATCTCGATTTCGTGACCTCGGTGTTCACCCTCGACTGGGGCTGGAGCGTGAGCCAGAACGAACCGGTGATGGAAGCACTGGGCGAGTCGTGGGGCCACACCGTCCAGTACGCGGTCCCGGCGATGGCCGTCTCGGTCGTCGTCGGCTACGGCGTGGGCCTGTACACGGCGGTCAATCAGCACACCGCCGCGGACTACGTCGGGTCGTTCGTCGCCTACGTCGGCATCTCGATCCCGAACTTCTGGTTCGCGATCGTGCTCATCCTCGTCTCCGGCGTCTGGTTTCAGGACGCGACCGTCCTCGGAATCTCGCTGGAGCCGCTGAGTTTCAGGACGTTCTACGACCCGAGCATCGACACGTTCACCGTCGCGAACGCGCGACAGCTGGTCCTCCCGACGACGGTCCTTGCCACGGCCAGCGTCGCCAGCCAGATGCGGTACAGCCGCGCCGAGGCTCTCGAGTACGTCGCCGCCGATTTCGTCAGGACTGCCCGCGCCAAGGGCGCCTCGGGCTGGCGGATCCTGACCCGGCACGTCTTCCGGGTCGCGCTCGTTCCGCTGTCGACCATCCTCGTCGTGCAGGTGCTGACGGTCCTGTTCGCGGGATCGATCGTCGTCGAACAGATCTTTGCGATTCCCGGTCTCGGGCGACTCTACCTCGACGCGATCCGCGGGAACGACACCCAGCTCGTCCTCGTGATCACGCTCTTCCCGGTCGTGATCGCCATCCTTGGCAACCTCTTGCAGGACCTGGCCTACGTGATTCTCGACCCGCGGATCGACTACGGTGACCGGTGATGACTGGCACCACTCCTCCCGCGAACGACACGAGCGACGCTCCTCCCGCGAACGGCACAAGCGACGAGACGCGGTCCGACGCCACACGGCGGACCTTCGAGGGGATCGACTGGGAGCGCGTCGACGCCGAGCGCGGCCCCGCGATCACCCGCTGGGCGGCCGCCGAAGCGCTCGCTCTCGTCGGACTGGTTGCCCTGCTGGGCTACGACGCCCTCGTGGTGGCCGACGGGGAGCCGACGGTCGACGTTCCGGGCGCCCTCACGTGGGACGTGACCGGCGTCCAGTGGCTGTTCGCGCTCGTGCTCGTCGTCGGGGTGGCCCGGGTCGGCCGTCTCCTGACGAGACGGCCGCGGATGGCCGCCCGCTACTGGCGGCAGTTCCGGCGAAACCGGGCCGCCGTGGCGTCGCTGTGGTTCCTGCTGGCCGTGTTCGCCGTCGGTCTGGTCGGCCCGCTGGTCTGGAAAAATCCCAACGAACTGCTGGATTTCGGGCGTGCCTATCGGAAGCCCGTCGTCGCCGGTGGGTCGTGGACCTACCCGCTCGGGACCGACGCGCAGGGGCGGCCGCTGTGGAACCTCGTCGTCTACGGGATGCGCGTCAGCATGGTCGTCGGCGTGACTGCGACGTTCATCGCGGTGACGCTCGGGACGGTCGTCGGCAGCGTCGCCGCCCACTTCGGCGGCTACGTCGACGAGGTGCTGATGCGCTACGTCGACCTCCAGCAGACCTTCCCCGTCTTCGTGCTGTTGCTTTTCCTCCTCTATCTCTACGGCCCGAGCCTGCTGCTCGTCGTCGTGCTCTACGGCGCGTTCGGCTGGGAGGGGATCGGCCGGCTCGTCCGCTCGGAGGCGCTCCAGCGGAGCGAGGCGGGGTACGTCGACGCGGCCGCGGCCGCCGGTGCGAGCCGGTGGTGGGTCGTCCGGCGCCACGTCATCCCCAACGTCAGCGGAACCGTCATCACCGCGGCTACGCTTGCCGTCCCGACCTTCGTCCTCGGCGAGGCGACGCTTGCCTTCCTCGGGTTCACCGACCCGGACGTGTTCAGCTGGGGCCGGACCATCGCGGCCGGCCGCGGTGACCTCGCCACCGCGTGGTGGGTCAGCACCGTCCCCGGCGTCTTCCTGTTTCTGACCGTCATGGCCTTTTTCTTCGTCGGCGACGCGCTCAACGACGCGATGGACCCGCGGAGGGAGCGATGACCGACAGATCCACGGAGGAAGCGACGGCCGACCGGCCGCTCCTCGAAGTCGAGGACCTGCGGACGTACTTCCACACCGACCGCGGCACCGTCCGCGCCGTCGACGGCGTGAGCGTCTCGGTTTCGGCCGGCGAGACGGTCTGTCTCGTCGGCGAATCCGGCGCCGGAAAGTCCGTCACCGCCGAGTCGATCACCCGACTGATCGACACCCCGCCTGGCGACATCTCGGGGACGATCCGGTTCAAGGGCCGGGATCTCACCGAAGCTTCCGAGCGGGAACTCCAGTCGGTCCGCGGAGACGAGATCGCACACGTCTTCCAGAACCCGGGCGAGGCCCTGAACCCCGTCTACACCGCGGGGCGGCAGGTCGCGGAAGTGCTCGAAATACACACCGACCTGGGGAAGGCGGCCCGCCGCGAGCGGGTCGTCGACCTGCTCGACCGCGTCGGCCTCCCGAACCCCGGGACCGTGGCCGACACCTACCCCCACGAACTCTCCGGCGGGCAGAAACAGCGGGTCTGTCTCGCGGTGGCGCTGGCTGGCGAACCGGACCTCCTCGTCGTCGACGAGCCGACGACGGCGCTCGACGTGACGGTCCAGGCGGGGATCCTCGCGTTGCTGGCCGATCTTCAGTCCGAGTTCGGGATGGCGATCCTCTTTGTCACCCACGACCTCGGCGTCGTCGCGCAGGTCGCCGACGAGGTGGTCGTGCTGTACGCCGGGAAAGTGATGGAGCGAGGGCCCGTCGAGAACATCTTTCACGAGGCCGGGCACCCCTACATGCGGGCGCTGCTCGCGTGTCTGCCCGGGCGGGGTTCCGGCCGCGACGGCGGTCGACAGTCGATCGGCGGCGAACCGCCGAGTGCGCTTGACCCGCCCGAGGGCTGTCGGTTCGCGCCGCGGTGTCCCCACGCCGTCGACGAGTGCCATCGCGGCGACCACCCCGAACTCGTCCCGGTCGACGGCGCGACCGACCACGTCGCGAGTTGCCTGTTCCACCACCCGGGGTTCGACCGTTCGCACATCGAGGGGGACTCGCCGGAGGGCGGACCGCCTGAAAGCGATCCGGCGGGGGACGAGCCACCGGAGGGCGACCCGTGAGCGGCTACAATGACGACGACCCGCTGCTTTCGGTCCGCGACCTGCGGAAACAGTACCCGGTGACGGAGGGCCCCTTCCGCCGGGAGGTCGGGTCGGTGCGGGCCGTCGACGGCGTCTCGTTCACCCTCGACCGCGGCGAAACGCTGGGACTGGTCGGCGAGTCGGGCTGTGGGAAGTCGACGACGGCGCGGACCCTGCTGGGGCTCGAAGAGCCTACCGGGGGTCAAGTACGCTTCGACGGCGAGGTGGTCTTCGACGGCGACGCGGGCACGGGGGTCACCGGCGAGCGCCGCAAGCGCTTCCGTCGGGACGCTCAGATCGTCTTCCAGGACGCCACGTCGACGTTCGACCCGCGGATGACGGTCGGGCAGTCGGTCACCGAACCGCTCCGGATCCACGGGCTCGCCGACCGCGAGCACCGCCGGGAGGTCGGCGAGGACCTCCTCGTCCGCGTCGGCCTCGATACCGAGGACTACGACCGCTATCCCCACGCGTTCTCGGGCGGCCAGCGCCAGCGCCTCGCGTTGGCGCGCGCGCTGATTCTCAATCCACGACTACTCGTCGCCGACGAACCCGTCAGCGCGCTCGACGCCGCCGTCACGTCCGAGATCCTCTCGCTGCTGGCCGACCTGCAGGCCGACCTCGGCCTCGCGCTGGTGGTCATCAGCCACGACCTGCGCGTCGTCCGCGAGGTCTGTGACCGCGTCGCGGTGATGTATCTCGGCGAAATCGTCGAGGTCGGCCCGACCGAGGACCTGTTCGCGGACCCGCGCCACCCCTACACACGGGCGCTCCTCTCGGCGATTCCCGAACCGGACCCGAACGTCAGGCCCGACCCGGTCGAGCTATCCGGAACGGTCCCGTCGGCGGCGAACCCGCCGAGTGGCTGTCGGTTCCACACCCGCTGTCCGTCGGTGATCCAGCCCGCAAGCGTCGACCTCGACCAGGAGACGTGGCGACGAGTCGTGGATCTCCGGGTCACGCTCGCCGAGGGAATCGACGCCGACGCGCTCGTCCGACTGCACGCAGAGGCGGACGAACCCGAGTCAGACCTGACCGACCGGCAGGTTCGACGGGCGCTCCGGGCGGAGTTCGACCTCCCCGAACCGATCGACGACGAAGCGGTCGAGGAGGCAGTGACGGACGCTCTCGATGCGGTCGCCCGTGGCGATGAGGAGCGTGCGCTCGACCGACTCGCGGCGGCCTGCACGACCCCCTGTGAGGAGCACGCGCCGGCGCTCCGGTCGGTCGGCGACAGACGCGAGGTAGCCTGCCATCTCCATCACCCGCCCGATGGCGTCGAAGTCGACGGTGACGGCGAGTCGGCGGCCAGTCGCGGCGACGACTGAGACGCTCGCGGTCCCGTCGGAAAAGAAATCAGCCGCTCAGTCGTGGATCTCGACGGATTCGAGCAGGACCGTCTCGATGGGGCGGTCGCTGGGGTCGGTCTCGACGTTGCCGATGGCCTCGACGACGTCCATGCCGTCGATCACGTCGCCGAAGACGGCGTGTTTGTCGTCGAGGTGGGACTGGGCGTCCAGCGTGATGAAAAACTGCGAGCCGTTCGTGTCGGGGCCACGGTTGGCCATCGAGACGGTCCCCGCGGAGTCGTGGCGCAGGTCGGAGTCGAACTCGTCGTCGAAGGTGTAGCCGGGGCCGCCGCGGCCGGTCCCGGTCGGGTCGCCGGTCTGGAGCATGAAGTCGGCGATGACGCGGTGGAACTCGATGTCCGAATACAGCGGGTCGATGCGCTTCTCGCCGGACTCGGGGTCCTCCCACGCGCCGGTGCCGGGTCCGACCTCGGTGCCGTCGTAGTCGTTCGCGCCCTCGGCGAGGGCGACGAAGTTGCAGACAGTTTCGGGAACGCGCTCGTCGTAGAGTTCGATCTCGATGTCCCCCTCGGACGTGTGTAGTGTCGCAGTCAGGTCGCTCATAGCAGGGAGTGGCTGCCCGTGATGAAAACCCTGGTGATCGGGCGCGAAAACGACGAATGTCCACGTCCGCGAGAGGCCGAGTCGCCGTCGCTCAGAACGACCGGAGCGCGTCGAGCCTGTCCGCGGCGTCGCCCGACGCGAGCGCGTCGCGAGCCATCGTCAGCCCCTCGTCGATGGAGTCGGCGTCCTCGCGGGCGTAGATCCGGAGCGCGGCGTTGAGCGCCACGGCGTCGGCGAACTGGTCGTCGCGCTCACCCGTCAGCACGGCCTCGGTGATAGCGGCCGATTCACCGGCCACGTCCTCGACGCCGAGGTCCTCGCTGTCGAAGTCCATGCCGTAGTTCGCGGTCTCGATCTCGAAGTCGTCGAGTTCGTCGGCGCCGTCACCACCCCGTACCGACCCCCACTCCGCGACGACGGTCGTTCCGGGCCGGATGTCGTCGTATCCCTCCATTCCCTGGAAAAAGAGAGTCCGGGAGACGGTCTGGCTCTCGGCGGCCTGGAGCGTGTCGGTCATCTTGGTGGCGAAGGCGAGGTGATAGAAGGAACCGAGGTGCACGTCGGCGTTAGCGGGGTTGGCGAGCGTCTCGACGGTGTTGACGAACGAACGAACGCCCATCTGGTCGCGGCGGTCCCACAGCGCCTCGATGCCGGGGTTGAAGGTGGGCTGGTAGTAGAAGCCGAAGCCGACATCGTCGACCATGTCGGCGCTCTCGGCGGGGGCGAGATCCGTCTCGACGCCGAGTTCGTCGAGGACGTGCCTGTAGGCGTCCTGTTTCTGCGTTGGGACGCGGTCACCGCTGTGGACGACGACGGGCGTGCCTGCAGCGGCCGCCACCAGACCGGCGGCGACGCCGAGAACCGCCGAGCGGCCCTTGCCGTCGTAGTTGGCGCCACAGTCCACGGGGTCGGCGTCGGGTTCGGCCGTCTCGACGGACTCCTCGCGCATCACGTCGACGAACGCCGCGAGTTCCTCCGGGCTGTTGCGCTTCCAGCGGTTGGCCAGCCAGAACGCGCCCAGCGTCGTCGGATCGGGTTCGTCGTCGAGTATCCGGCCCATCGCCTCGCGGGCCTGCGTACGGTCCATGTCGTCGGCGGACTTGTGGCCGGAGCCGACCACCTCGGTCATCAACCGCTTGAGCGGCCAGTCGCCGTACTGCTCGGTCGCTTGTGCCATACGAAGCCGTTCGGTCTCCGCGCTCTAAAACGCCCCCGTTTCGGTCCGGCACCTTCGGTCGTGTCCGGTTCGACCCGAGTTTCGTGGGCGTTCGTGGCGTTTTCCGCCACTGAAGTCACCGGGACGGCCCCGTCCGAGGGACGGGAGTCGAAAGCGATACACCCCTGTACTCCTAATCCCCGACGATGAGTCAGGGGACGGGCGAGTGGCGGACCCGCGTCGACGAGGTGGACGCGCAACTGATCGACGGGTTCCAGAGTGGGTTCCCGGTTCGGGAGCGGCCGTTCGAAACCGTCGGCGAGACGCTCGGCGTCAGCGCTGACGAGGCCCTCGACCGGGTTCGACACCTGTACGACGCGGGCATCTTCCGGCGGTTCGGCGCCGTCCTCAACCCGCCCGTGATCGGCAGTTCGACGCTCGCGGCCGTCCGGGCCCCCGAGGAGCGATTCGACGAGGTGGCCGAGATTATCAACGGCTACCAGCAGGTCAACCACAACTACGCCCGCGACCACGAGTGGAACGCGTGGTTCGTCGTGACCGCAGCCTCACGCGAGCGCCGCGACGGGATTATCGCGGACATCGAGGCCCGGACCGGCCTCGACGTACTGGTCCTCCCGATGCTGACCGACTACTACATCGACCTGGAGTTCCCGGTCGTCAACGGCGACCGATTCGCCCGCGAGAGCCTCCAGGAGACCGACGTGGACGCGACAACGATTAGCGAGAGCGCCGTCGCGGACCTGCCGGCGCTCGACCGGCGAGTCCTGCTGGAGATCCAGGACGGATTCCCGCTCTCCGCGACGCCGTATCGAGATATCGCCGCCGCGATAGCCGCCGAGGCGAACGGGACGACCGGATCGACGGACGTCGCGGCGGTGCTCGACTCGGTCGAGCGCCTGCGCGCCGGCGGGTGTATCAAGCGCATCGGTTGCGTGGTCAACCACCTCGTGACGGGGTTCGACGCCAACTGCATGGTCGTCTGGGACGTTCCCGACGACGAACTCGACGAGCGCGGCGTCGCCGCCGGCCAACTCCCTTACGTGACGCTGTGCTATCACCGACCGCGCCGCCCCGAGCAGGGCTGGCACTACAACCTCTTCACCATGATCCACGGCCGCGAGCAGGCCGCAGTCGATGGGAAAGTCGACGAACTCGCCGCCGAGTATCTCCCGTTCGACCACGAACGGCTCTACTCGACGGCGACGCTCAAACAGACCGGCGCCCAGTACGAGAATCTGGTCGCCGGGGACTGACCGCTGACGCGGAGCGAGGGCGCCGATACGGAAACCGGGGTGTCGACGCGGTCATCTGCGGGTAGTTGCCCCGAACCTTTTTGCTGGCGCTCGTCCCATAGGGAAGGACATGGGAGCCTCGGACACGCCAGTCGTGCTCATCGTCGACGACGAACCCGACGTCGCCGAGGCGTACGCGGCACACGCGAGCGACCGGTACGAGGTCCGGACGGCCTACAGCGGCGAGGGGGCCCTCGACGCGCTCGACGACGACGTCGACGTCGTCTTGCTGGACCGGCGGATGCCTGACCTGGTCGGTGACGAGGTACTCGCGGAGATTCGCGAGCGCGGGCTCGACTGCCGGGTCGCGATGGTGACCGCCGTCGACGCGGATTTCGACATCATCGACATGGAGTTCGACGACTACGTCGTCAAGCCGGTGAGCCGCGAGGAACTGCTTGACACCATCGACCGACTCCTCCGGTGTGCCAGCTACGAGCGAAAGCTCCGGGAGTTCTACCGGGTGACCCGGACGCTCGCGACGCTTCGGTCGACCAAGGACGCGGCCGAACTCGCCGAGAACGAGGAGGTCCAGGAGCTCGCACGACGGCGCGAGCGGCTGAAAGACCGCCTCTCGACGGCCGCCGAGACCCTCGCCGACGAGGACTTCGAGACGCTGTTTCGCGACCTCGAACGGGAGTAGTGTCGGCGGACCCGAGTGGTCTTGGACGCCGGCAGACCCGAGCGGCTCTGCACGCCAGCACCCGACAGCGACGCGCCAGCACCCGACAGCGACGCCCCGGTACCCGGAAGCGACGCTTTCGACAGCGCCTGCGCCAGTCGAAAACCCTATTCGGGGAAAGTCCTAAGCCGGATTCGATGAGTAAGCAACTGCCGGACGTCCAGGCGACGAGCCCGGACGTGACCGTCGGCCTGAACCGCGTCGGCGTCACCGGCGTCGAGAAGCTCGTCGAGATAAGCCGCGAGGACAAGCGCCCGTACGTCCTCATGGCGGAGTTCGAGGTGTTCGTCGACCTGCCCAGTTGGCGCAAGGGCGCGGACATGAGCCGCAACATGGAAGTCGTCGACGAGACGCTCGAGGCGGCGGTCAGCGAGCCAGCCTACCGCGTCGAGGACGTCTGTGGCGACGCCGCCGAGCGCCTGCTCGAAAAGCACGACTACACCGAGGAAGCCGAAGTCCGCATGGAGGCGGAGTTCGTCACCCGCGAGCGCACGCCCGAGAGCGATCTGCCGACCCAGTCGACCGCCGACATCATCGCGTCGGCGACGGCCACGGCGGACGGCACCCACGAGGAGGTCGGCGCCCGCGTCACCGGGATGACCGTCTGTCCCTGCTCGCAGGGGATGTCCGCCGCCCGTGCCCGCGAGACGCTCCACGAGATGGAGGTCGACGACGAGACCATCGAGAAGTTCCTCCGGGACGTACCCCAACCGGGTCACTCCCAGCGCGGCCACGCCACCCTCACCGTCGAGAGCGAGGGCGGGCCCGACGTGGACCTGACCGACCTCATCGAAGTGGCCCGCGACTCGATGAGCGCGCGCATCTACAATCTCGCCAAGCGCCCCGACGAAGACCACATGACTTACCAGTCCCACCTCGACGCGAAGTTCGTCGAGGACTGCGTACGCGCCATGGCTGAGGGAATCGTCGAGCGGTTCCCGGGGCTTGACGACGACGCAGTCGTCCGGATGGAACAGTCCAACGACGAATCGATCCACCAGCACAACGCCCACGCCGAGCGCGTCGCCGAGGTCGAAACCCTGCGGTCGGAAGTCACCGGCGACAGCGCCTGATACCGTCGGTTGTACGTCAGTTCCGGATTTTGCCGGTGCGATCAGCAACGGAAGCGAAGAAATTCGGCCTGGAGTCCCTTTCGCGATCAGTCCGTCTCGTCCTCGGGGTCGGTCGCTGCCCCGTCCGCCGAGTCGGATTCCGTCCCCTCCTCCGTGCGGGTCTGCCGGTCTGGATCCCTGTCGCGATAGATCAGCCAGTAAAACAGCGGGAGGAGAACGAGGAAGGCGCCGAAGGTGTCCCGGGGTGCCGCGAACACGTCCGGCGGCGAGAGGACGGTTCCCGCCATCATCGCCATCAGCAGCGCGAGCAAGAGCGTGAGCGCGAGTCGCTCGCGGTCGGACTGCGGGCGCGTCCGCTCGCCACGATAGCGGACGTACGCGAGCACCAGCGGCGGGACCAGCGCCACCTCGATGGCCCACCTGACCGGGTGGTCGCTGTCCCGGGCCCGCGCGTCGAGATATATCCAGCTCCCGAGCGTCAGGAGCGTCACCACGGGAAAGAGCAGCGCCGCCACCAGCGTCGGTGAGAGCGACTGGCCGACGGACATCGTGGGGAACGTGTACGCGCCAGCGAGGGGCACGTCCACGCCAGCGAGGGGCGCGTCCACGCCAGCGAGGGGCACGTCCACGCCCGCAGTGAGTGGGAACACGTCCGCGGTGTCGGCCACGCGCACCGTAACCGTTCCGGGACGTGACCGGATCCGTGCCTCGATGTCCTGGCTGGACCCGTTCCTCGCCGTTCCCCAGTAGCGCCGAAGATTGAAGCCGCGGGGCGACGGTACGTGGGGTATGGGCAAGCGTATCCTGGTCCCGGTCGACGCGTCCGAGCAGGCACACCACGCGGCGGAGTTCGTCACTGAGGAGTTCCCGGAGGCAGTAGTGGTCTTCCTGCACGTCATCAACCCCGCCGACGCGGGCTACAGCGCGCAGGCCTCGCTCCCCAGTTTCTCCGAGGAGTGGTACGAACAGGAACAGGCCAAAGCCGAGAACCTCTTCGAGGAACTGCAGGAACTGGCCGACGAGGCCGGCGTCGATGTCGAGACGGCCGTCGAAGTCGGGAAACCCGTCCGCACCATCGTCGAGTACGCCGAGAACGAGGATATCGATCAGATCGTGATGGGGAGCCACGGTCGCTCGGGCGTCACGCGGATACTGCTGGGGAGCGTCGCGGAGGCCGTCGTCCGGCGGTCACCGGTCCCCGTCACGGTCGTCCGCTGAGTTCCTCCGAATACGGTCGTCCGCTGCGTTCGCCCCGTCACGACTCCACCGATGTTGCCGCCCGCTCAGGCGCTGTCGCCGTGGCGGACGATGTGAACGTCGTAGCGCGGGTCCTCCGAGACCGGCGCGCCGACGCTGCTGACCGGCGTCGAGACGCGACCGGCGTTCTCGCTGCCGATGAAGACGATGGTCGCGCCAACGTCCTGTGCGACCGTTCGAATAGTCCGGACGACGTCGGTCGTCACCGACGCGACCGAGCTGACGTCCTCGGGTCGCTCACAGCGAAACGTCGCGTCGGGCGCGATTTCGAGGGCCTTCGCCTCGAGTCGGGCGACCACGTCGTCGGGGTCGTACCGTTCGCCCTCGTCGATCCAGCCGCGCTCGACCGCGAAGTCGCGTTCGTCGATGGGGATGACCGACAGTACGACGACGGTCTCGTCCATGACCGACGCGAACTCCGTGGCCCGCTTCAGGGCCGCCACCGCGAGCGGAGAGCCGTCGAACGGCACCAGATAGGTCATGTCTGTCGGTCCGACCGCACGCCCCTTATAGCTCGCGGGGGCAGGGGCGGGGTGGGGCGGGGCGGCCCCACGCAGTTGCGGGAAACGACAGACGAAAGTTCCGTGGGGGCCAAGCGGCGCGTATGGCCGAGGACGCCCCCGTCGACCCCGGAGACATCGGCGAGCGCGACGCGCCGCCGATCGACGAGAAACCCTACAAGATCATCTTTGAGGCGAACAAGTGCATCGGCGCGGGCAAGTGCGCCGAAGTCTCGGGCAACTGGGAACTGGACATCTCGACAGGGATCGCCAAACCGCGCGCGTACTTCATCGACGAGGGCGACCTCGACGAGAACGTCCGCGCCGCCGAGGTCTGTCCCGCGAAGAAAGACCGCGGCGTCATCCACGTCGTCGACCGCCGGACCGACGAGGAACTCGCGCCGGATCCCGAGGGAGACGGCACGCTCTCGGTGGACTGGTAGCGGTTCGGGAGACACACCGGCCGCTCAGCGCGAACCACTCGGCGCCATCTGCTCAGCGCCGCCCGCTCAGGTGCGGCAGATGTCGTGGAGGTCGTCGAGCGAGTCGATGTCCCAGGTCGGCCAGACGTTGAGGTCCCAGTCGCTGCGGTGAGGCCGGCGGATGAACGCCGAGTCGATACCGGCGTTTTCGGCGGCCCTGATGTCGGACTCGTTGTCGCCGACGTACAGCGCGGAGTCGGCGTCGAGGTCGGCCAGCGCGTTCTCGAGGTAATGTGGGTTGGGCTTGCGCAGCGTCAGGCTCTCGATAGTGGCCTCGCGGCCGTAGGCGGTGCCGAAATGGTCCCAGAGTTCGAAGTGATCGAGGAGGAAATCGACCGTCTCCTGCTGATTCGAGCTGACGATGCCCTTCGCGGCGTCGAGGTCGGCCAGCGTGTCCACGTCGCCGTAGGGAGTCTTCCTGCCCGCGCGGGCTTCCGCCTGCTGGGCGCCGGAGACGGTGCTGTCGCGGGTACGCCAGAACCGCTCCGGGTCGAAGTCGTACGCGTCGCTGACGGCCGCGACGGAGTCGGGGGTTGCGCCGATAGTCATGTCCTCGACGTGGTCGGGGTCCGGGTCGTCGACACCGAACTTCGCGAACGTCTCCTCCGTGGCGTCCTTGAGGACGTCGAAGGCCGTCCGACCGACGAGGACACCGTCGTTGTCGAACACGACGGTATCGTAAGTCATACCCCTAATTGTGGCGGCCGCGTGATAAGCGTTTCAGTCGTGAGAGGGCGTCAGGACGTGACGAGCGACCCCACCGGAAGCGGACGGTTGGCGGAAGCCGGGCGGTTTGCGGACGGCGGTTCCGTTCACCCCGCTCGCGGACCGCGAGCGGGCCGGACGCGTCTCGCGGCCTTTTTTCGTCCACCGTCAGAGCACGCTCTGACGAGCCTTGGCTCGCTTCGCTCACGGCTCCGCCGTTCGCGACCGTGGTTCTCGCTTCGCTCGAACCACGCATCGCTCGCCAAGACAGCTTTTTGGCCGGGGTCGACGCTCGCCCGCGGCGAGCGCGACGCCCCGGTGAAAAAAGGTGGTTAGAAAATATTGGCTTGCTCGTAGACGGAGATACCCTCCATCGTGATCTCGTAGGGCTTGGTCTCCCGCGAGTGGTTGGCGTTGCGTATCTTCTGGATCTCGACGGCGAGGCGGGTCTCCTGGGTCTCCGAGCGGACGTATCGAAGGAGGAAGACGGCGTCGGTCAGGTACTCGATGATCCCGTGGCGGGAGGCGTAGGGGTTGTCGTCGCTGGCCTCGCTGGTGAGGACTGTCGTGACGCCCGCCGATTTCAAGCTCTGGGTGAAATCGAACACCTCGGTCCGGCGCTTGGCCACGTCGTCGTACATCATCTCCAGCAGGGAGACGGAGTCCAGAACGAACCGGTCGGCGTCGAAGTCCTCGATGAGGTCCGGAAGTTCACCCCGGATGTTGTCGAGGCTGTTTGCCATCTCGATGGGGTCCAGGTCGATGACCGCGAGGTTGCCCTCGTCCTCGTGGCGTGCGAACTCCCAGCCGCGCTCGTCGGCGGTGGACATGATGTCCTCGTAGGTCTGTTCGAGGGTGATGAACACGCCCTTGTCCGTGTCCTCTTTCTGGAGGCCGTGGTGGAGAAACTGGAGGCCGAAGGTGGTCTTGCCGGTCCCGGCACCGCCGATGATGACGATGAGGTGGCGCAGCGGCACGCCGCCCTGGATCATGTTGTCCAGCCCCTCGATCCCGATGTCGAGGCGGGGAATCTCGGACTCGAACTCCTCGTTTTCGAAGTCCGAGCCGCCGCCCATCGACCCCATCGCGTCCGCGAAGTCGTCGTCGAACAGGTCGCCGTCGGCGCCACCGTCGAAGTCGCCGCCGCCGGCACCGCCAAAAGCGTCGCCGTCCGCGCCGGTGTCGCCGAACGGACTCTCCGTCCCGGTGTCGCCGAACGGACTCTCCGTCCCGGTGTCGCCGAACGCCCCCTCCGTCTCGGCGTCGCCGAATGGGCTCTCACCGCTCTCGAACGGTGACTCCGACTCGTCAGTGGACCCGTCAGTCTCGGCCGCGGTTTCGGCCTCGGAATCGGTGTCGGCGTTCTCGGTGTCGGCGCTCTCGGCGTCGGCGCGTTCCCCGTCGCTCAGCGCGCTCTCGAACCAGTCGTCCTCGGCGGTGTCCTCGTCACTCATCAGTTCCTCTCCCGGTGGCCCGGAGTCGTATGGCCGAAGGTAGTCGTCCGTACGGATTAAATTTGCCCGCTGATTCTCCGATCTAATACTCCGGCCCCGGGCTGGATCCCGCGTGTTCGACGGTTCGCTCGGTTCCGTGTCGCGCTCGCGCGGCCTGGAGGGGGTCGTTTATACCGATGGGGGGCAAATCGACGGACGATGCGAGTCGGACTCGTCGGCCAGCGGGGAAACAGCCGCGCGGCATCGATCGTCGCCGACATCTGCGAACGCCTCGAAGGCGAGGGCGTGGACCTGGCGGTCGACGAGACGACCGCCGAGACGCTCGAATCGACCTGGAGCGCCGGGCTGCCCGCCCCCGCCACACTCGGCGTTTCGGTCGACGAGATGGCCGACTGTGACCTGGTCGTGAGCATCGGCGGCGACGGCACCTTCCTCTTTACCGCGCGGGGCGCCGGGTCGACGCCGATCATCGGCGTCAACCTCGGCGAGGTCGGCTTCCTCAACGCCGTCCCACCGGAGGACGCCGTCGACGTCGTCGCGTCAGAGGTTGACACCGCCCAGCGCGAGGGACGGATCGACGTCCGCGAGATGCCCCGGATCCAGGCCGCGGGCGCGGACTGGACGCTCGCGCCCGCGCTCAACGAGGTCGTCGTCCAGGGGCCACGCCGGGGCCACGGCGGCGGCGCCGCGGTCGAAGTCCGCGTCGACGGGTCGCTCTACACCAGCGGCGAGACTGACGGCGTCATCGTCGCCACCCCGACCGGGAGCACGGCGTACAACCTGAGCGAGGGTGGGCCGCTCGTCCACCCGGACATCGGGTCGCTGGTCGTCACCGAGATGTGCGCCGACGATTCGATGCCGTCGCTCGCGGTGAGCGCCGACAGCACTGTCACGGTCCGCGTGGAAAGCGCCGACGGCGGCTACGCGGTCAGTGACGGCCGTGCGCGCCAGGAACTCGACACTCCGACGCAGGTGACGGTCGAACGTGCCGACGAACCCGTTCGCGTCGCCGGTCCGCCGCTGGATTTCTTCGCCGCGCTAAGCAAGATCGAGTGAGCGAGCGGACTGGAACGGGGAAATGGGGTGTGCGGAGAGTCGAGAGAAAGCTGCGGGGAACGACGTCTCAGCGGTCGCGGATCACTTATCAGCGGTCGCGTAGAGGACCGGCGAGACGATGAGCAAGACGAGGCCGACGAGTTTGTACTGGACGGGTTCGGCGACGAAACTCAGGTCCTTGATCTCGTAGAGGCTGATCGGGCTCACGACCAGAAGCGCGCCGAAGGCGATGATATGCAGCGACACCAGTTTCTGCGATCGCTTCGGGAGGATCCCGAGCAGTCCCAGCACGAGTCCGACCAGGATCGCGTCACCCAGATTGAGCTTCAGGAGAAACGAATCGACTATCTGGAGCGGTAGCATCATCTTGCCTCGAAAATGGCGCTGTCGCGGCCTTTAAACTTCCGTTCCCGCCGCCAGATCGGGTCGCGATCGGGCCCTCACAGAAGGGGTGCGTTCGCGTTCGATCCGTTCCGCGATCCGTCTCACGAGCCGGTGTCGTACTTGTAGGTCGCCTCCTCGGGGTCGATGCCGAAGTCCTCTGGGCCCTCCTCGGGTTCGGACTCTGCTTCCTCGGCGGCGGCGCCCTTGAACGCCTCGCGGAGGCGGTCGGGCATCCGGAACCGCGAGGGGTCCATCCGCATTGGGACCGCGTCGGGTTCGATGTTCTCCTGTTTCGTCGCGAGGCGTTCGCGCAACCGCTCGGGCAACTGCGCCACGTCGATGCGCTCGAAGCCGAACTGCGCGAGGTAGTCGGGCTCGCCCGTCAGCGAGTAGACCGCGTCGAACCCCTCGTCGTCGGCCGTCCGGACCAGCCGTTCGACGACGTGGGCGCCGACTCCCTGCCCGCGCCACGCCGCCAGGACGCCGATGCTCGTGAGTTCGCACACCTCCGCCTCGTCGGTCTTGTGGATCCGGATGCGGCCGAACCCGGCCCGCTCGTTGTCGGCCTCGTCGATGGCGATGACGTAGTCGCGCGAACGGAACGCTGTCTCGTCTAACCCCATCTCCTCGATGTGGTCGAGCAGCCAGGCCTCGTCGCGGTTTCTCGCGTCCCGAACGTACATACACGACTCTCCGACGCCCACGGGAAAAGTCCTTGCGGGGGCGGGCACATCGAGACAACCGACCGCATCACTCCGCGTCGAGGAGCGCGTTGCAGTTCGGGCAGTTTGTCCGGTCGGGGTCGGCTTCGTAGGTCGCGCCGCAGATCGGACAGAGTTCGTTCTTGACCGCACCGTCGCCGCCGACGACGTTCGTGGCCTCGCCGTCGACCGCTTCTGAGGTCCCACCGGCCGTTTCGGCGGTCCCGTCGCCCGGGGACGAGTCACCGTCGGCCGCCACCTCCGCGTCGTCCGGCGGCGTGAACACGCGGGTCTGGCCCATCCGGTCGTCGGGGCTCGCGTCGGCCCCACCCGGGCCGTCGCCGGTGTCAGCGCCGTCACCCGTAGCGCCGCCGGTGTCGGCGCCGTCACCTGGGGTGTCGTCGGCATCGTCGGTGTCGTCGACATCCGCGCCGGATGCGCCGGCATCGCTCGTGGACGCCCCGTCGGCGTCCGCGCTGGCGCCAGGCCCGGGTCCAGTTCCGGTCCCGGTCCCCATCGCCAGTCGTCGGGTGGTCCCCGGCTGGACGACTGCCGGGTAGCGCTGTCCCGCGCGAATCGCCGAGCGGGGCACGTCAGGCCGGCGGATCCGGACGGCCAGGCTCGCGAGCAACTGGGCTACGAGATAGGCCAGCGCGAGCGCGCCGGGTGCCAGCGCGGCCGCGAGCGGGAGTTTCGTCGCGGTGTAGCCCCCGGTCGACACCTCGCCGAAGGCCAGGTCGGCCACGCCGTAGCGCTCGGCCGCGGCGGTGACGAGGTCCGTCTGGCCGGTCAGCGACCCCGCCTCGCTCACGACGGCCAGCGCCGCGACGGCCGCGGCGACGAACAACAGTCCCCGGAGGAGCCACGGCCTGGAGAAGGCGTACACGCGATAGCCGTAGGCAACCGTCCGCACGAGCAGGAGGGCGTTCGCGACGCCCACGAGGACGAGGACGGGCGCCGAGACGGCTCCGCGGGCGACGCCGACGCCGACCGCCACGCCGAGCGCGACAAGCGGCACGACGAGCAAGACGAGCGGCCGGTCCATCCGGTAGGGCTGGTCGATGTTCCCGCGGATGTTCGTGAGGTTGCCGACGACGAAGCGGACCGCCAGCGCGGCGGGGGCGACGACCCACAGGAGCGCGAAGACGACCGCGAGCGCCGTCGCCTCGCTCGACCAACTGCCGGCGGAGACGGAGTCGACCGGCGGTCCGGGCCCGAACAGGGCCTGAGCGCCCCGCGAGACGGCGACGCCGGTGCCGGCCAGCCAGACGAGATAGCCCGCGCCGCCGCCGAGCAGGCCGGCGAAGAGCCACCGCTCCGGGCCGGCGAGGAGGCCGACCGAGCGGGCGAGTTCGCGGCGGAGGTCGCTTGTGTCCATGCTACAGTGGCCCGGCCCCGGCGGAGTCAGGACTCCGCGACGCGCATCTTCGCGACGTTCGAGAGCTCGATCCGGTCGCCCGGCGAGACGGGCACCCGCTCGCCCTGCTCGACGCGCTCGCCGTCGACCACGGTCGGGTTCTGTCCCACCGCGACGAGGGAGAACTGGCCGTCCTCGTACTCGAAGCGGACGTGCTCGCGGTGGACCCTGACCGCGTCCTCCTCGTCGCCGCCGGTCTCCATGATGATCCGGCGGACCTCCCGGCCGACGACATCGCCGTCCCACACCTCGATCTCGTGGTTGCGCACCACGAGCGTCAGCGACTCGTCGACTGCTCCGGCCGGCGTCACGCTTCGGTCGTCAGCCCCCGATTCGGCGGCCGCGTCCCCGGTGTCGGCCCGTCCGGCATCCGGTTCAGTGCGGTCGGTCGCCGCGTCCGAGTCGGCTCCGCCGGTTGCCGCATCCGAACCGGTTCCCCCAGTCGCCGCTCCGTCGTCCGAACCGGCTTCGGCACCGTCACCTGATTCGTCGGCGTGGTCCGATTCCGGACGGTACTGGGACAGGTCTTCGCCGCAGTTCGCACAGAAGTTGTCGTCGGCCTCGACCGGTTCCTCGCAGTCGGGACAGGCCGTCAGCGGCCCCGGTTCCAGCGCCGAGACGTCCTCGCCGCAGTTCGCACAGAAGTTGTCATCGGCCTCGACGGACTCCCCACAGCCCGGACAGGAGAGTTCGTCTTCGTCCGGTCCGATATCGTCCTCTTCGGGTCCGGTATCGTCCGCTCCCGGTCCGGTATCGTCCGCTCCCGGTCCGGTATCGTCCGCGCGGTCCTCGTCGGTGCTCTCCGAGTCGGCATCCGTCGGGTCGGCTTCCGAGTCGGCATCCGTCGGGTCGGCTTCCGAGTCGGCGTCCGTGGGTTCGACCGCCGGATCCGCGTCCGTCGAATCGGCTGCCTCGTCCGCGACCGGTTCCGGGTCGGAGGGATCCGCTGAGGGAATGCGTTCGTCGACCGAGTCATCGTCGACTGGCGAATCCCCGACTGGAGCGTCGTCGGCCGGGGCATCATCGATCGACGCCCCCTGGTCGTCGCCGACCGGGGCGGCGCGTTCGTCGAGGGGGTCGTCGCCGTCGTCATCGAGAGTGGCTTCACTGTCGTCGTCGCGGGCATCGTCACTGTCGTCGTCGACCGTGGCGTCGCGGTCCCGGTCGTCGTCCGCGACGGTCGCGGCGGCGTCCTCGTACTGCCATTCCCCGCACTCCGAGTTTGTACACCAGCCCCCCGCTGCGGACGGGTCGAACGTCTCTCCGCACAGGGGACATTCGACCGATCCGCTCGTGCTATGCGACATGGCTGTCGGGATATGCAGGCCGGTCATCAAAACAGTTGCCCCCGGTCGTGCGCGCCGGATACACCACCGGACACGGTACAGCAAACTGTCCTCAGTGTCGAACGCCCTCGGCCCGCTCGGTAGCCGTTGTGGTAACCGCGGTCGATCCTGAGTGTCGAACGCCCTCGGCCCGCTCGCTCGCAGTCGGTTTGACCGCTACTGATCTCAACCGCTGAAAGCCCTCAGCCCGCTCGCTCGCAGTCGGTTTGACCGCTACTGATCTCAACCGCTGAAAGCCCTCGGCCCGCTCGCGGTCGCTGAGCGGGATATCCTCGCTCACTACGCTCGCTCGGATAGAGCCGCGCTCAGACGACCGCCACCGGCCCTCGCCCTTTCAATCCGCCAAGGACCGCACAGCACCGCGGACGGCCACACGCCTCCCCAACCGATTGCGCTCCTCGGTCACTCCGTTCCCTCCGGTGCTCATCCCTCGCACGACGCCGTCTTGGCCGTTCGCGCGCGATGCGCTCACGGCCGCGACGGCGCGCGCCACCGCAGTTGTTCAGTGCATCAGCTGTCCCGAACACTGCCGGAGAGACTGCTCACTGTCCAGCAGTTTCGAAGATCACTCCGCCCGGCGAACCACCGGTCAATCGGTACAACTGACCGTCTCAGTCGGTCTCGCCGAGGAGTGTCTGCCGGTCCTCGACGGCCGGGCGCGCGTCGACCGACCGGGCGGGCGGGTCAGCGGGCGTCTCCGGGAGCGACCCGTCGCGAAACAGGACCGTCGAGAGGTTGTCCTTGCCACCGCGGTCGTTGGCCAGCGCCGTCAGGTCCGCGGCCGCGGCGTCGATGGAGGTGGCCCCGAGCACGCAGTCGCGCACCTCGTCGTCGGTGATCGCCCGGTCGCGGACGACGTTGGCCATCTCCGCGTCGCGGTCGGCGTCGAGATACCACTCGTGGAGTTTGGCGGCCTCCGTCTGGGCGTCGACGAGGCCGTCGCTGGTCACGAGCACCACGTCCTCGGCGTAGAGCGGGACCGTCCGCGTCTCCACCTCGACGGTCGCCGTCTCGGGGTCCTCCCGGCCCGTCCCGCCGAGCGCGCGGGTGATCTCGTTGCCCCGCGGGTGGACCAGCGCCTCGACCTCGTCGATCTCGCCCGCGTCGCGCAGGCGCTCGACGACGGCGTGGTCGGCGGTCAGCCGGTCGATCCCCTCGCGGGCCGCGTTGATCACGTAGGCGCGGCTATCGCCGACCCACCCGTAGTGGAGGCGCCCGCCGACGCAGACGCCGGCGACGACGGTCGTGTGGGCCTGGTTGCCGGTCTCGGCCGCGTAGGCGACGATCTCGCGATGGGCCGCGACGATCGCCTCGGCGACGGCCGACTCGATGTCGGCGGCGCGGGGTGGGTCGGGACACGGCGATTCGAGCGACACGTCGAACGCGGCGGGGTCACTCCGGGTCGCGCGGACCGCCGTCCCCGCGAGATGTTCGGGGATCACCGTCGACGCGATGTAGGAGGCCACGTCGCCGGCCTCGTGCCCGCCGGCGCCGTCGGCCAGCGCGAACGCCGCCGCGCTCCGCGTCGGCGGTGGCTCGCGCCCGCCGGCGTCCGCGTCCGCGCCGGAGCGGTCGGCCGCACCGTCGGCCTCGTCGTCATCATCGTCACGGATCTCGCCGTCACCCTCGCCGCGACTCTCGCCGTCACCGCCCGCCGTGTCCCCCTCGTGTTCGGGCGGGTTCGACGGTCCCAGGTAGCCGTCGCGGTGGCCGTCCTCGAAGACGGTGATCGCGACGCTGTCCTCGTTGATACCGTCCGTGCGCTTCCGGTCGCCGACGTCGTAGTGTGTCGCGTACTGCATGGTTATTCCGTGTGAAATTCGAACGTGACGCCGTAGCTCGGGTGGACCAGCGCGACCAGGTCGCCGTCGCGCAGTCCGTACACCGTCGGCGGCGTCTCGCCGTCGCGGTCGGTCGGGTCCTCGCCGGACGCCGCTAGCCTGTGGCGCCCGTCCTCGCTGAGGACGCGCTGCCACCCCCCGCCCGCCCGGACGTAGGTGCCGTTGAGGCTCCGGTCCCTGACGAACCACTCCCCGTCCGCGTCGGTGTCGAACTGCACCTGCACGGTCGAGATGTACTCCGCCTCGTCCTCGATGGCGACCGACGGCGTCGGCCCGTCGGCGTAGCGGCGGCCGATCGTGTCGCCAGGGTAGATCGTGTACGCCTCGTCGGCCTGGGTGTGGGTGAGCGTCGCGGCTGGCGGCGGTGTCGGATCCCGCGATTCGAGCACCCGCTTCATCGCCGTCGCGTTCCGGTAGCGCTCGTCGGGGTCGGTGTGAGTCGCCTTCTCGACGATCGCCGCGAGGTAGGCGTCACACTCCGCGCCGAAATCCCGCGGGTCGACGCCGTCTTTCCGCGGGACCGTCCCCTTCAGGAGGTAGAGCAGTATCTTCCCGACCGAGTAGACGTCCGACCACGGCCCCTGTCGGAAGTCGCTCCGGTCTGCCTCGGCCACCTCGCGGGGCTTGTACGGCCCGACGATTGTCGTCTGGTCGGCGCCGTCGCCGCCCGCGTCGAACCCCGTCGCCGTGTTGAAGTCGATGAGCACCGGCGTCACCGTCCCCCCGCGGTCGGTGATCATCACGTTGTCGGGTTTCAGGTCGCGGTAGACGATTTCGTTCTCGTGGAGGAAGCTCATCGCGTCACAGAGCGCGATGCCGATCTCCCGGACCTCCTCGATGTCGTCCAGCGGCCCCGTCCGTCGGATCGCGCTGTCGAGTTCGTACCCGTCGACGAGTTCGACGACGAGAACCGTCGTCTCGCCGTCGGCGGTCGTCTCAACGAGCGACATCAGATTCGGGTGGCCGCCGGCGTCGCGGATCGCCGCCAGCGTCTCGGCTTCCTGCTCGAAGTAGCGGGTCACCACGTCGCGGTCGTTGCGACTCCCCGCGTAGTTGGGCACCTTGACCGCGACGGTGTCGCCCGTGTCGCGGTCGGTCGCGCGGAACACCTTGGCGAACCCCCCCTCGCCGACGGTCTCTCCGAGCTCCCAGCGACCGGCGACGACGTCGCCCTCGGACGGTTCGGCCGTCATTCTCCCCCGGGGTCGATCCCGGCGTCGTCGACGATCCGCGTGGCCCGGTCGCGCTCCCCCCGGCCGCCCTCCTTGACGAGTTCGGTCTGTTGCTGGACGTCCCGGACGACCTGCGTGTCCTCGCCGTGGACGCGAGTCATCCGTTCGATCTCGGTCTCGGCGGCGTCGACGTTGCCCTTCCCGAGTTCCGTCCGCACGACGGTCTGTCGGTGGTCGAGCGAGACGTCCTCGTTGTGCGCCGCCAGTTTCGCGCTGTCGTCGGTGTATTCGACGGCGATGCGGTCGACCGCCGTCCGGCCCTGCGCCGAGAGGCGAACGTCCGCGAGTGTCACCTCCTCGCCGACTTCGTGAGCGGGCGCGTGGACCTTGAGGACGACGCGCTGGCGCTCGCGCTCGGCGAGGTCCGGGAGCGGCACGCGGGCGGTGTTGCCCGCCCAGTCGACTGCGACCTCCTGGGCCTGCGGGAGCGCGCGGTACACCTCGCTCACCTCGACGCCGGCGGCGGCGTCGAGTTCGAGTTCGGCATCGGTCGCGACGACGGACTGGGCCTGCTCGACGGCGTCGCCGAAGAAGGCCTCGATGTCGCCGGGCGATTCGAGGTGCGCCCACTCGCCGCGGGCGGTCGTTCCCAGCGTGCGGATCGTCTCCTCGGCGTAGTCGGTGCCGATACCCGCCGAGAGGACGCGGATCCCCGCGCCGTCGATTTCGGCCGCCAGATCCGCGAAGTCGGCGGGGTCGTGGCTGTTGTCCTTGCCGTCCGAGAGCAACAGGATGCGGCGCACTGCGTCGTCGGTCGCGGGGCGGTGGGCGAGCGATTCGAGCACGTCCCGCGCGGTCGAAAGTCCCTCGTACATGTCGGTGCCGCCGCCGGCGCCCAGATCGTCGACGCGACTCATCGCGGCCTCGCGGGAGGTGTCGCCCCATCGCGTCGGGCGCATGACGACCGACGCCTCGGAGTCGAAGGCGACGATCGCGACGTGGTCGTCGGGTTCGAGCAGGCCGAAGACCCACCCGGCGCCCTCGCGGGCCTGGTCGAGTTTCGCGCCGTCCATCGACCCGCTGGTGTCGAGACACAGCAGGATGTGGCGTTCGGCGGCCGCCGTCTGTTCCCCCGGTTCGACGTCGACCGTCGCCGAGAGCGTCGCCCCGTCGCCGGGCACGTACGGCCGGTTGACGTCGGTCGCTATCTCCACCATCGTTCCCCCTGTGGCTCTCCGGTCGTATGATACTTTCTCCGATCCGGGGTTGGGCGACAAAGGGCGAGAGCCGGCGGCCCGTCAGTCAGGCCAGCGCGTTCTGGATAGCGCCGCCGAACTCCATCAGCGCCAGCCCCCCGACCAGCATCGCGACCAGCCAGAGGAACGTGATGAGGACGGTCTTGCGGATGTACGGGTCCTCGGTCCAGGTTGTCATGCTACACGGATCAGCACGCCCCACAGTCAAAAACCCTCGCTCCGGGTCGGGAACCGAGCGACGGGTCGAACTGGCGATTAGGCTCGGTGGTTATCCTCCGTGAGTCACTGGTGGATACCGATGGATGGAACGGACGACCGCTCCGTCGAATCGACGAAATAGACCCTCGAAGAACACCTGAGCGCCGCGCTCGAACACACCGAGGACGAAACGGCGACGTTTCACCTCCGGTAGGCCCGCTATCGGTCGGCGTCAGCGGGCGCGTCCGGCACCAGCCCCCGGGCGGCCGCGCCGAGCGGGCCAGCGACGAGCGGCATCGCGACGGCGAGATACGTGATCTGCCCCATCGCGAGCGACTTCTCGAGTGTGCCCGCGAGCGCGAGCTCCGCGGCTGCCGCGACGAGCACGAGCGCGGCGAACCCCAGGCCGGCGACGAGCGCGCGCCGGAGCGTCGGCCAGGCGAGTCCGACGAGCGCGCCGCCGGCGAGCAGGCCGCTCCAGTGGACCGTCGCCAGGGCGAGGCCGATGACCGCCGCGGCGACCGTCAGCGCCCACCGCTCGCGGCGCGTCCGCTGGGCCGCGTAGAGCCGCGCAAGCGACGACTCACCGCTATCCATCATTCTCGCCCCCGTCGTTCGGGTCGAACCGGACCGCGGGGTCGCCGTCGGTCGTCGCCGCGAGCGGCCGGTACTCGGCGTCGGCCCACGCCCGGAGCTGGTCGCGGTAGTGATCGGAGAAGTAGTCGCCGTCGTTGCCGCCGGGAATAATACCCAGCGAGTCCCCGCCGTCGAAGCGCGCGAGTAGGCGGAAACTGCTGCCGGCGTCGCTCTCCTTCCGGAAGTTGCGCACCGTCGCGGGCGAGCCATCCGTCGGCAGGCGCGGGTAGTTCAGGAACTCGAGGTCGAAGGGGTGGTCGATGGCGGTCCGGTTGTAGTCGCCGTAGGTCTCGTGCCCCTCGTCGTCGATTTCGGCGGCGGCGTCGGCCATCCCGGCCGCGATAGCGTCCGAGCGCGAGCGCGGGTCGCCCGCCGGCGGATCGGTGAACCAGAACCCGTCGGGATCGAGGGTGAACAGGACCCAGTCGTTCGGGTAGAAATCGTCGTCAAGCCCCGCCGAATCGAGGGTCTCCTCGAACACCGCCCGGCGGTAGTGGTCGACGAACAACTCGAAGACGAGCGCCGCCCGCGACTCGCGGTCCATCCGGTAGTCCCACCCATCGAGGCGGTCGGCGGCGCGGCGGGCGCGGTCGGTCATCGCGGGCCGGGCGTCGAGGATGGTGGGGACGAACATCGCCGCACGCTCGTCGCGCACGTCGCGCTGCACAGTTCGCATCAGGTCGAAGTCGAACGAGTCGTCGCTCGCCGCGCGCTCGTCGAGCAGGTCGTAGATCCGCCGGCCGCGAAACGGGGCAGAGTAGGCCTCCCCGAGGTAGTAGTCGGGGTCGTCGACGACGCGCTGGTTCGCCGTCGCGAGATACTCCGGGTCGCGGGCGCCCGGTTTCTCGTCGAAGGGGATCCACCCTGTCTCCAGGTCGGGGGTGCCGTAGGGCTCGTAGCCGGGCCACTCGCTCTCGCGGTCGGAACCGGAGAACACGTCGTCGCCGCGGACCGCGTCGCCCCTGTCGCCCCCGCCGCCCCCGTCGCCCCCGTCGCCCGCATTGCCATCGCTGCCCGTGTCGTCATCGCCGCCCGAACTGCCGCCGCCCGCGCCACCGTCCGCGCCACCGTTCCGGCGGACGGGGATCAGCCCCGTCACGTGAAACGCGGTCTCGCCCTCCCGGTCGGCGTAGACGGCGTTTTGCGTGGGGCAGTCGAACTTCGCGAGGGCGTCGAGGGCCTCGGCCCGCCCGCCGCTCCGGTCGAGTTCGTGGACCGCGACGGCGGTCCGGGAGGCCTGCAAGCCGGTCCAGGCGACGCCGACGGAGACGCCCTCGCGCTCGACGACCGGGCCGTGGACGGTCTTGCGAACGGTGACCGTCTCGTCTTCTCCACCGGAGACTTCGATGGTCCGCTCGGCGGTGTCGAACGCGCGCCACTCGTCGCCGTAGCGATACCGGTCGCCGTCGCGCTCGTAGGTGTAGACGTCGAGCACGTCCGCGCCGGTGTTGGTGAACCCCCACGCCCCCGAGCGGTTCTCGCCGATGACGACGAACGGCACTCCGGGGAAGGTGACGCCGCCGACGGCCATCCCCGGCCGGCGGTGGTGCATCTGGTGCCAGACCGGCGGCGCGAGGAGCGTGAGATGCGGGTCGTTTGCCAGGAGTGGCCGCCCGCTCGCGGTGTGCTCGCCGGAGACGAGCCAGCTGTTCGAACCGATCCCCCGGGGCGACTCGAACCCGGAGAGCCAGCCCGCCAGGTCGGCGAACTCACCCTCCTGACCGACCGACGCCGCGGCGTCACTGGGCCCGTCACCACCGGACGACTGGCTGGTGTCCCGCAGGATAGGCACGTCGTGGTCCATCCGCGCCGGAAAGAGCGAATCGGCCACGTCGGGGCCCAGGTCATCGGAGACGACGGCCTTCCGGAGCGAGCGGAAACTGCCCGTCAGCCCCCAGGCGATCTGTTTCTCGACGAGCATCGAGGCGACAGGGGTCCAGGGTTTGGGCTCGTAGTTCAGCAGGCGAAACTCCAGGGGCAGTTCCTCGCCGGTGCGGTAGGCTTCGACGCCCTCGGCGTAGGCACGCATCGCGTCGCCGGTCGGCGTGTCCCGGACGGCCGCCCAGTTCGCCTCCGCGGCGCCGCGGAAGTCCATCTTCGCGTTGAAGCGGTCGGTTTCGAGTCCCCTGTCCCCGACCGCCGACGAGAGCGTGCCTTCCATCCGGCGGCGAAACAGATCCATCTGAAAGAGGCGGTCGGCGGCGTGGGCGTAGCCGACGGCGAAATACAGCGACTGCTCGTTGGCACCGCGAACGGTGGGGACGCCGGCGTCGTCGTAGCGGACCGTCGCTCGGCCGTACGGCGTCGGGACCCGCTCGCGCGTCTCCGCGGTCGCGGCGTCCCACACCTCGCCCGACAGCGGGGCGAATCGGTCGAGGTAGCTTCGGGCCTCGGTGAGCGTGACGCCGCCGACGCTCGCGGCGAGGAGGCCGGCGATCACGGCGCGTCTGGACGGCATACCAGTGAACAACGGGAGCGAGCGACATTAATGTGGTCCGCGAACCGCTATGGGGTCCGGGAACCGCTCGGTGACGCGCTGAAAAGGCGTCGTCCTCGTCTCTCGAGGCCGCGCAGTTACTCGATTGCGACCGTCGCGTTGGCGGTCTGGCGGTCGTTCAGGCGGACCTCGACCGTGTAGTTGCCGGAGTCGGAGGGGTTCGTGATAGCGGGGTACGAGACGGACACCACGTCGCCCGATTGGAGCGTATAGTCAGTATCGAGCGTCACGTCGAAGGAGTAGGCGTTGTTGTTGACGCCGCTGACGTGTGTCTCGTTGAACGTGTGCTCGTTCTCGTCGTCGCCGTCGGTGTCGACGCCGATGGAGACGTTCCGGTGGTCCGCGCTGTCGACGGCGAACGCCTCACGGGGGTAGGTGGCGCCGACGGCGGTCAGTTCCTCGCCGTCGGTCGTCCCGTCGGCTTCGATACCGACTCCGTAGGTGACGTTGGTCGCACCGGCGTTGTCGTTCTCCAGTTCGATACCGCTGTCAGTCGGCGTCGTATCGGAGCCGCCGAACGCCGAACAGCCCGTCAGTGCGAGTAGCGCGACGACGCCGATCGCGAGTAGCTGTCTGTTCACGTCCGCGCTGGGGAGTTCGCACGTGAATATCTTGTGACCTGGAATCGGTCGGCGCCGGTTCCGGTGGGGGCCCGCTCAGTCTTGTTCCTCGACGGGGGCGCCGGGGACGTTGGTCTGGACGCTGCGAAGGCCCTGCTTTGCCTTCTGTTTCGAGGCGTAGCCCTGCCCGCCGTCGGCGATGATCTCGCCGTTGTCGTGGCGGAGTCGCCAGCGATAGTCTCCGGCGTTGTCCTCGAAGAGTTCGAAAGTGGCCTTGCTTGCGCCCTCGGTCTCAACCTCCTCGTCGTTGGACTGGTCGTCGACGGCTGCCCCGGGCGCGTTCTTCTGGACACTCTCGATGCCGTTGGTGGCGTTTTGCTTTTTCGCGTACCCCTCACCGCCGTCGGCGATGACGTTGCCGTTGCGGTGGCGCAGCCGCCAGCGCCACTGCTCGGCGCTGTCCTCGTAGAGCTCGAACGTGGCCTTGCTCGCGACCACGTCGGTCTCGATGTCGTCCGCGTCGCCCTCCCACTCCATCTCGATTTCGAGGCTGAGGTCGCCGTCTTCGCCCTCGACCTCGATCTCCAGATCCGGCTCGGCGGCGGGCTCGACGGTCACGGTCTGGTCCGCGTCGGCCGGGACGGGTTCGCCGCGGCGGAGCGCCCGAGCGATCCGGCTGAAGTACGAGGCGATGGCTCTCCGACTGCGCGTGCGACGGGACTCGTGGACCGTCCCTTCGATGTCGTCTGACATGCGTTGGCAACACGGACAGGGGATACATAATTCCACCCCGACAACTGTTCGTCCTGTCGGACCGCGAGCGAATAGACGGGAGAAGGGGGCCGGTGGCAGAGTCTCGACTGGCATTGTCCGGCCGCTACTCCCGTCCAGCCCTCAGGATTCGCTGTCGGGAGTGATCGGCGTTGGGGGAGCCCGAAAACCGCTCACCTTCCGGGTGTCCCAGAGCTTCCATCGACCATCCTCACGTTTGAGGATGAAATCTCGAACTCTGGTTCGACAGTTGTCGCCGTCCCGGTCACAACTGGTTTCATACGAGACGCGAACCGTAGTCTGCTCGTCGCCCCGTTCGCCGACCTCTAGTTCGAGGTTCTTCGGGGGCGAGTAGTCGAGCGACGGCTCGATGTCCTGTCGGAAAATGTAGTCGAAGGCTTTCGATTCCGAGTGAACTGCCGGATCCATGTCCTCTTCCTGGGAGGTCATGAACACGCGAACGATTTCCGTCGGTGTCTCCGGTCTGTCCGTCGGCGTGTCGGCGGAACTCCCCAGGTCGATGCTCACGCAGCCTGAAATCACGCCGGTACAGAGAAGCGAGACGCCGCCGACGAACCCCCGTCTGTCCATAGGGATTCGACTAACTCGTCAGCAATAAAAGATCGGTGATGAGAATTTTCCCCGACTCTACATGTAGCCGAGGTCGCGCAGGCGCTCCATCAGGTCTTCCTTGTCCTGGGCGCGGCCGGCGCGTTCGGTCGTGGAGTCCAGATCCTGCTGCCAGGCGGGTTCCTCGGCGGCCTTGTCGGTCGAGACTTCGCTGCCGAGCGAGCGGAAGCCGGCGAAGTACTTCGGCGAGACGGGGATGTCCTCCTGTTCGACGCCCTCGGGCAGGTCGTCGTCGGTTTCGGGAACGTAGCCCTCGTCGGGGAACGCCCCGACGGTGTCCGGGACCACGAAGTTCCAGAACGCCTCCCAGACGGCGGCCTCGTCGAACTGGAGGATGGTCTGGATGCGGTCGTGGGGCGGGGAGATG
>Ga0207720_100060_pt1 | contig 114520 bp, 108 predicted proteins | sample A23P2SouthBayCA_2_FD_187751 | JGI IMG/M metagenome (GOLD analysis project Ga0207720, IMG submission 187751) | Aerobic enrichment media microbial communities from Eden Landing Ponds, California, USA - A23 E3 (2) (SPAdes) | ecosystem: Environmental > Aquatic > Marine > Unclassified | place...
CGCTACGACCACCTCATCGAGGAGTTCGGCGGCCAGCCCACCCCCGCCGTCGGCGTCGGCATCGGCGTGATGAACTCGACGCTCCCGCTCCTCCTGCAGGCCCACGACGCCTGGCCGGGCGAGGGCATCGAAACCGACTACTACGTCCTCCAGGTCGGGGACACCCGCCCGGTCGCGGCCCGGATCGCTCGCGAGTTGCGCGAGCGTGGCCACGTCGTCGAGACGGACGTCTCGGACCGCTCGTTCGGCGCGCAGATGAACTACGCCGACTCTATCGACGCCGAAACCGTCGTCGTCGCCGGCGAGCGCGACCTCGAAAACGACGAGGTCACCGTCAAGGACATGCACAGCGGCGACCAGACCAACGTGCCCGTCGACGCGTTCCCCGGCGACCACGACCGACCCACGTACGACGATTTCGCGTAGCGAGCGACGAGATGCGAGGAGGCTGGGGAGGCGAGGCACGCGCCCGACCGATCAGCCGCCGTTTCTAGCTTGGCGCAACAGAGGGTTTCCTGGCGGACTGAAAGCGCGTCCAGGGCTTTCACCGATCAGGCTTGACTGCGGTCGCGGTTGGATCAGACCCGGCCACAATTAGATCGACTACAATCGCGCTCCTGAGAGCGTTCATTCGAATCCATCGTAAATCGCGCTGGCGACGCGCGCGCCGGTCAGGCGCTCGTGGTGACGCTGGCGCCACACGGCCCGCGCGCTCTCGGCCGCCTCGTCGTCCACCCGAAACGAGATGCCGTCGTAAGTCACGTCCCAGAGCACGAGCGGTTCGGCGGGCGCCGGCGCGACGCCTTCGGGACCGTCGATCGGTTCCGCACCGAGTACCCGCTCGACTTTCTCGATCCCCGCCTTCCCGCGCCCGATCTCCGCCGCGAGGCCGACCACCCGCCGGACTAACTGACGAGCGAACCCGCCCGCCCGGAGCCGAATCACGAGAAAATCGCCGTCACGCTCGGCCCCGATATCCAGATCACGGACCGTTCCCGTCTCGTCGGACGTGAGGTTGTGAAAGTCGTGTTCGCCGGCGAGGCGGGCGAGCGCCTCGCGCACTCGTTCCTCGTCGAGCGACGTGGGCGGTCCATCTTCGCGAGGCGCGTACAGAAAGTAGACGTACTCCCGCCGGGTCGCGTCGTGCGTCGCGTGGAACTCCGCAGGCACGTCCGCGCTGGCCCACGCGCGGACCGAGCCGGGGAGTTCGCCGTTGAACGCCCGCGGCGTGAGCCACTCTGGCGCGTCGAGCGCGACGGTCTGGGCGCGCGCGGAGACGCCGGCGTCGGTCCGGCCGGCCGCAGCGTACCCCTCGGGCCTGTCCGCTCCGGGACCCAATACGCCGAACTCCCGGAGCGCGTCGAAGATGGCGTCCTCGACAGTGGGCACGTCGGGCTGGCGCTGGAAGCCGTGGAACGGGCGGCCGTCGTAGGCGACACGGAAGGCGCGCATCGCTCGTCCATTGGGCTGGGAGGGGTGTTAATCCGGGCGGCTCCGCACCGTCGGCGGGTGCCATTCGCGCGGGTTCGTGGTATCGATTCGGCGGTGCAGGAATTGGCCGGTCCTCACTCCAGTTCCAGGCTGCGGTCGGTCTCGACGGTCTCGTCGAGGTTCTCGGTCGCCAGCAGGCGGTCCAGTCGCTCCTCGAACTCCGCGTCGTCGATCTCGCCGCGGGCGTAGCGCTGCCTGAGACGTGCCACCGCATGGTCGTCCTCGTCTGTCGAGACGGGCGAATCCGGGGCCGACGCGCTCGCTTCCGTGGTCGATTTCGCCCCCTCGTCCGCCGAGGCGACGTAGGGGAGCTGGTCACCGATAATCGCGGTCAGCGGCAGGAGGATGACGAACCCGGTGATGGCGATCAGCCCGGGCACCTCTCCGAGGTCGAGCGCCCCCGTGATCGCGGTGCTACCCACCGTCAGAACCGTGATGAGGGCGAGCGCCTTGCCTTTCGTGAACTGCGGGAGGGAACTGCTCATATTCGGTGCCTGAACGCCCGGCGACATATGTGTTGGTGGCGCGGCGGCGCTCGTTTTCCGTGGTTCCTGGCGCCGCCTCGTCGCGGTCAGTCCGGTCGCTCGTTTGCCTCGGTTTCGAGGGCGGCGAGTGCCTGCCGTGCCAGTTTCTCCCGGACTGCGCTCCGCTCGCCGTCGAACTCGTGGCGAGTGACGGTCGCACCGGAGTCGCCGGTCCCCCAGGGCGCGGCGACGGCGACGGCGACGAACCCCGTGCCGACCGGCGTCTCGTGCGTGCCCCCGTCGGGGCCGGCGACGCCTGTGGTCGCGACGCCCCACGTCACGTCGGCGGTGTCGCGGGCCGCCCGGGCCAGTTCCGCGGTCACCGGGGCGCTGACCGCGCCGTGCTCGTCGAGCGTCTCCCGGGAGACGGCCAGCATCTCCCGGAGTGCGTCGTAGTCGTAGGGCATGACCGTGCGGTCGACGTAGGCGCTCGACCCCGGCACGCTCGTCAGCAGGGCGCTGGTGAGGCCGCCGGTCGCCGTCTCCGCGACTGCGACCGTCTCGTCGCGCTCGCGGAGCAAGTCGCCCACGCGCTCCTCGACCGGCGGGTCGGCGGCGAAATCGTGCATACCCGACCGTGGGACGGTGTGGGGAAAAACGTCGCGGCGAGGGTCGCTCACCTGCGGGGCGGCGAGCGGGGGTGGGTAGCGGTCGTATCCTCAACGTTTACCTCGCGGGACGCCAACGCCCGGGCGATGGACTACGAGACGCCCCAGTTCTTTCGGGTGATGCAGTACGCCGACGGGGCCGACCGCGACGTGGTCGACATGGTGAGCGGTAACCCCGACTGGGACCCGCCCGCCGCGCTCCGGGAGGGCCTGCGCGACTACGCCGACGGCGACCCCGAGGAGTTCCAGTACCCCCCGAGCGTCGGCCTCGCGGAACTCCGCGCCGAAATCGCCGAGCGCCGCGGTGTCGACCGCTCGCGCGTCGTCGTCACCAACGGCACCGGCGAGGCCAACCACCTCGCGACCACCGGCGCGCTCGACCGCGACGCGGGCACCGAGATTATCATGGCGGACCCGGTCTACCCCTACTACGCCGGGCGGGCGAACCTGCTCGACGCCGACGCGCGCTACGTCCCCGTCGCCGACGACGGCCAACTGGATCCGGCGGCCGTCGACGCCGTCGCGAGCGCGGACACTGCGGCCATCGTCGTCAACTCCCCGAACAACCCGACGGGTGCGGTGTACCCGCCCGAAACCATCGAAGCGCTCGTCAACATCGCCGAGGCCAACGACGCCGTCCTCGTCGCCGACGAGGTGTACGACCACTTCGACTACACGGGCGCGTTCGAGAGCGTGCTCGAACAGGAGTCGGACCACGTCGTCGCCACCAACGCCTTCTCGAAGTCGATGGCGATCACTGGCCTCCGGGTCGGCTACGCCGTCTTCCCGCCCGCGGACGGCCCGCTCGGCGGCCTCGTCGACCGCGCTCGCACCCGGCACATGCTCACGAACGTCACCGGCTCCCGGCCCGCTCAGGCTGCCGTCCTCCGCGCGCTCCGGGAGACCCCGCCCGACTACTACGAGCGCAACCGCGCCACCCTCCGCGAGCGCATCGACGCCTTCACCGACGCGCTCGACGCCGCCGGCGCCGAGTACACGACGCCCTCCGGATCGTTCTACGTGCTCGCGCGCTTCGAGAGGTTCCCCGGCACGATGGCAAACGTCGAGCGCCTCATCGACGAGGCCGGCGTCGCCGGGATGCCCGGCCAGGCCTTCGGCGAGGCCCGCGCCGAGTGGCTCCGCTTCGCCCTGGTCACCCCCCGCGTCGACGAGGCCGCCGACCGACTGACCGACTTCTTCGCCTGACCGGACGTCTGAAACGCCGATTTTCGACCAACCAACCGATGCAGTGGCGCGCGCCGTCGAGTGTGCCGAACGAGAGTGAGGCCACGAGACGGCGTCGCGCGAGGGATGAGAAGCGCAGGAGCTTGCGACGAGCATCGCAATCGGCTGGGGAGGCGTGTGGCCTGCGGTCGCGGTGCTGTCCTGGCGGATTAAAAGGGCGAGGTCCGCTCGCGTCGAAGTGGCGTCGTCTGCGTCACCCCTATCCGAGTGAGCGGAGCGAACGAGGATATGTGACGCAGCGACCGCGAGCGGCGAGACTCGAACGGAGTGAGAGTCTCGAATGCGAGCGGGGAGCGAAGTGACCCGCGAGCGGCGAGACTCGAACGGAGTGAGAGTCTCGAATGCGAGCGGGGAGCGAAGTGACCCGCGAGCGGGCCGAGGGCTTTCGTCTCTTGGGATACGTGGCGGTTGCGGTGGCTGTAACTCATAGCGAGCGGGCCGAGGGCTTTCAGCGCTCGCGGTCACTCGCGGTCGCTGTCTCTGCTAGCGAGCGGGCCGAGGGCTTTCAGCGCTCGCAGTCACTTGCGGTAGCTGTAACTCATAGCGAGCGGGTCGAGGGCTTTCAGCACTCGAAATCACCCACGGCCACTAAAGCCACGACAAAACGAACTCCCGATCTCACGACGGCGACACTGGCTCCCCCCGCTCAGCGGACTCGTAGATGGCTTCGACGATGGCGACCGCTTTCCGCGCCTCGCGCGCCTCCAACATGAACGGCTCGCCGGACTCGCGAGCGTCCAAGAACTCGCGGGCGTTCGCCGTCTCCAGCGGGTCGGGCGCGTCGCCGCCGTCTCCGCCGGGGCCGAACCGCGCCCGGATACCGTCGTCCTCGTCGCGCTCGTCGCAGAACTGCCAGGACACCAGGTCGTCGCCCTGGACCAGGGCGCTCCCGTCCGGGCCGCCGAGTTCGTAGCGCATCTCGCCGCCGGGGTACATCGCGGTCGCACCGAGCAGTTGGCCGACGGTGCCGTCCCGGAAGCGCAGGGTCGCGACGGCGGCGTCCTCGACGGTGGTCACGTCGTCGTCGCGCCCGGAATCGGTGTACGCGAACACTTCCGACACGGGATTTTCACCGGGGGCAAGATCCATCCCGCTCCCGACGAGCCACTGGACGGCGTCGATGGAGTGGATGGCCTGGTTGATGACGGCGCCGCCGCCGGCCAGGTCGGGGTCGCCCTGCCAGCGGCCGGCGTAGTAGTCGTCGTCGCGCCACCACGGGAGCGCGACGCTAGCGACGGCGAGCGAGCCAAAGCGGTCCGTGGCGACGGCCTCGCGGAGCGTCTGCAGGACCGGGCGATATCGGCGCTGGAAAATGCCGCCGAGCAAAATGTCGTGTTCGTCGGCGGCGGCGGTCATCTCGTCGACGCGCTCGGTGGTGATTTCGAGGGGCTTCTCGCAGAGCACGTCGACGCCGCGCTCGGCGGCCGCGCGGGTCGGGGCCAGGTGCGCGCCGGCGGGCGTACACACCGAGAGTACGTCGACCGCTTCCGCATCGAGCATCTCCGCCACGTCGAGATAGTCCGCGCAGTCGTGGGTGTCGGCAAACGCGCGGACGCTCTCGTCGGTGCGGCCGGCGCAGGCGACGACGGTGGCGTCGTGGAGGTTCTCGTAGGCCCGAGCGTGGGTGTCGGCGGCGCCGCCGGTGGCGGCGATGGCGACGCGGTGGTCGGTCATGCTCGGACACTCGGGTGCCCCGGGGAAAAAGACGGCCGTCGCTGGTCCGGTGTCGTCACTCCGGACCGTCGGCATCGACCGCCCCGGGGTTGCCGCGGTCGACGCGGACGGTGACGGTGGTCCCCTCGTCACCGGTGTCGAACGTCAGGTCGCCGCCGGAGTGGTCGACGACCCAGTCGACCAGCCAGAGGCCGACGCCGGTGCCGTGCTTGAGCGGTGTCTCCTCGCGCTCGTCCAGGACCTCGAGTTCCGTCTCGGAGATACCCGGGCCGTCGTCGGCGACGTGGAGCGCGACCGTCTCCTCGTCGACAGTCGACGAGATGGTCACCGTCGGCCCGTCGCGGCGCTCCGCTCGCGCCTGCGAGTCGGTCGCCATCGCGGCGTGGTCGATTTCGTCGACGGGGGACACCGCGTCGTCCGCTCCTGATCCTGCCTCGGCCCCCGTTCCCGCTTCCGTCTCCACTCCCGGGCCAGCATCCGGACTGGGGTTCGTCGAGCTGTGCTCGACGGCGTCCTCGCGAGTCGACGACGAGCGAGGGTTTGTCGAGCTATGCTCGACAGCGTTTTCGATGAGGTTCTCGACGGCGTAGGGGAACGCCTCGTGGACGCTGACGGGGACTCGCTCGGAGATGGCGGTCTCGTAGGTCGCGTCGGGGTAGGCGGCGGCGACGTTGGCGACGACGCGGTTGACGACCGTCCGCAGGTCCATCACGACCTGTCCGTCGTCGCTGTCGATGACTCGCTCGATGGCGCGGGCCTTCTCGACGGTTTCGACGAGCCCCTCGCTGCGGTCGACGATGGTCTCGGCCATCTCGCGTTCTTCGCCGGCCGTGCGCTCGGCGAGCACCTCCGCCTGGCCGCGGACGACGGTCAGGCCCGTCCTGATGTCGTGTCTGAGCACGCGCGCGAGCACCTGCTTGAGGAGGTCGAGTTCGCTCTCGCGGCGCTCGCGCTCGGTCACCTCGTGGAGGATCGCGGCGAAATCGGCCCGCTCGTCGCCCGGGAGGGCCGCGACCGTCGCCTCGAAGCGGCGCTCGTCGTCGGTCACGTCAGGGAGCCGAAGTTCGCAGGTCGCGCTCTCGCCGGTGTCCCGGGCTCGCTCCATGGCCGTCGCGAGTCGGTCGATGCCGTCGGCGGGGAACAGGTCGGCGAGTTCCGTCCCGGCCAGCGACGACTCCGCGGCGAAAAACAGCCGCGACATCGCCTCGTTCGAGCGGACGATCCGACAGTCGGCGTCGGTAACGAACATCGGGTCGCCGGCGTTCTCGACGAGGGCGCGATAGCGCTCGAGTTCCCGCTCGCGCTCACGCCGTTCGCTGATGTCCCGGGCGACGTTGACCAGCCCCGCGTACTCGCCGTTGCTGTGCCGCGGCGCGAAGTGGACCGCGAGCGTCCGCCGCTCGCCGTCGGCTGTCACGAACTCCATGTCGAGCACCTCGCTGTCCGCCCCGGATCCGAGGAGCCGTTGAACGGCGCGCTGTCCGCGCTCGAGCTCGCCCGCGGCCATGTAGCTGGCGCTGTGGGTTCCGACCATGTCGTCGTAGCCCAGCAGCGACGCGAACGAGGCGTTGTGGTACTCGATACGGCCGTCGGCGTCGACGACCGAGATGCCGTCCTGGACGTGCTCGTCGAGCAAGGCAAGCAGTTCCCGGCGCGCGCCGTCCCGATACCGCTGGGTCACGTCTTCGACGACGACGAGATGGACCGGGCCCGGCAGGTCCGGGAACTCGTGTTCCACGTAGCGAAACTTCGCCTCGCCGTCGGCCGCGGGGAGGGTGAACTCGGTGGCGTCGACCGTCCCGTCCGTCCGAACCGCTCGCACCGTCTCCGGGTCGTGGGAGAGCACGGCGCCGAGTTTCCGGTAGAAGTCGGGCGTCTCCGGCACCGGAACGGTGACGCCTCGCTCCTCGAAAAACGACGCCAGCGGTTCGCTCTCCCAGACCGGCGTGCCGTCCTCGTAGAGGAGAAACTGACACGAGCCCGTCTCGCCCTCGTCGACGGGGTCGAGCGCGCGCGCCAGCCGCGACGGCGTCTCCGCCTCTCGGACGGTCCAGAGAACCTTCTCGACGACGAACGCTATCCCCTCTTCGGCGGTCCACTTCTCGACGAATGTGTCGGCCGCCGCGAAGACCCTCTCGGGCATAGCTCCGGGATCGACGCGCGTGTAGAAGACGACCGGAACGCTCGCCGCGTCGAGGAGTCGCTCGGCGTCGACACCCCCGGCGTCGGGTTCGAGGAGGAGGACGTCGACGGCCCCCGCTTCGAGGCGGGACTCGGCCTCGCCGGTATCGGCCGTACCGTCGACGGTCACGTCGTCGTACTCGCGGTCGACGAACGCGGCCACCCTGGACCGGACCGTCTCGTCGTCGTCGACGTGGAGGATCCGGAGGCCGTCGCTCGCGGACCCGCCGTCCGGGACGCCGTCGCGTGAGCCGCCGTCGAGCGCGTGCTCGCCAGTTCTGTCCCCTTGCGCGCCGTCGCCCGTTCGGTCGGCCGAGGCCTCGCCCGTCCCGGATTCGTCACCCAGCACGTCCCCGTGCCCCATCACGCACCACCCCCCGATGGTTGCTGTCCGACCACGGTACCAACGTGGTATCTCATGTCACGACGATCCGGGTAACTCTGACGCCAGCGAAATAAGTCTGCCGTCGGTTCACGGGGAATCGGCGCCCCGTCCCCCGCTCAGACTGCCAGTATTTGATTCATGCTTGCTGACACATGTTTCGGCCGTCGGTCGGGCGTATCCGTGCGTTCATAGGCGAGGGCGCCCCAGTGGTCCACGATGCCGGAGGACCGGAGCGCGGGCGAACGCCGAGAGGGGCCGAGCGAGAGCGAGCGTCAAGAGGGGGCGGACGACGGCGAGTGCCAAGAGGAGCCGAGCGACGAGTCGGACCGCGGAGCTCCGGGCGACGAGGCCCACAGTGGGGATCCGTCGACCGCCTGGCGCGAACTGTTCGGCTTCGACGAGCCCTACGAGAGCCAGGCCGACGCCGTCGAGCGCGCCCTCGCGGTCGGCCAGCGCGGCGGCTACCTCGCGATGGAAGGCCCCTGCGGGACGGGCAAGACGATGGCGGCGCTCACCGCCGGCGCTGCCCTCGTGCGACACACCCGCAAGTACGAACGGGTCGTCGTCGTCACGCCGGTCAAACAGCAACGACTCCAGTTCGTCGAGGACTTGCGGACGATGAACGCCCGTCTCGCGGCCGACGAGGACGCCCCGGACCCGCTGGACGGCGTCGCCCTCGTCGGCAAGCGCGACCTCTGTCCCTACGGTCGCGAGGGCGTCTTCCCCGACGACGCCTCGACCCACGACCGCTGTGAGGACCTGCGCGATGCGACCGCCGACCTCGTCGAAGGCGACCGCCGGTCGGGCGACGAACCCATCGCCGAGGCCGCCATCGCGGCCGACCCCGACGACATCTGGTGGGACCCGCAACTCGCCAGCGACCTCGTGCGCGAGGCCCGCATGGACGCACAGACCCACCGGACCTTCGACTCGGCGCTCGAAACCGCGGGCGCGGAGTCGCCCTATCCCCGCAGTCAGCCCCACGCCCCGGAGTCGATGGGCGGCGACGACCCGCCCCTGTACTGTCCGTTCGAGGCCGACTGGTTCGCCCGCAACAAGGGCTCGCCGGTCGACTTCTCGGTGGGGACCGACCGAGTCGTGACCGCCGACGACTACCTCCCCGCGTCCGTCGAGCGGGGGACCTGCCCCCACCGCGTGATGGGTGTCTTGCTCGAGAACGCCGACGTGGTGGTCGGCAACTACAACCACCTGTTCGACCCGTCCTCGCGGCCGCTCGTCGATTCGATCCTCGACTCCTCGACATTTCTCGTCGTCGACGAGGCCCACCGCATCGAGGAGCGGGTCCGGGACCTGCTCTCGGACCGCGTCGGCCGCGCGACGATAAAGCGGGCCCGCAACGACTGCGCGACGCTCGTCTCGCGGGCGCGACAGAGCGACGACCACAAGGCGCAGGTCCGCGACCGACTCGCGACCCACGACGTGCCGCTGGCGGCCATCGACCGCGCCCGCGAGTTCTACGACGACCTGCTCGACTGGGTCGACGAGCGCGTCGAGAGCTATCTCGACGAGGAACACCGCGACTGGCGCGTCGGCGACCCGCGCGAGAAATTCCCCGAACGCGACGTGGAAGTCCCGCTCAGAGACCCCGAGGAGCCGGAACCGGATGAACTCACCCGGTGGGCCGAGCGCGAGGGGTACGACGGCGACCACTGGCGGTCGCTCCCCACAGTGGGTGCCGCCGTCGAGGACGCCATCGACGGCCTGGGACTCGCGCGCTCGCCGGTCTGTGCACCGGTCGGCGCGGTGATGGGCCGGTGGTGGGAACGGGGCCACGACCGCTATCTCCGTGAGATCGAACTCGAACACTCGCCGAAAACGGGGCAGGCCGCCGAGGCGGTCGACCGCGACTACCAGCGCGTCTACACGCCCGGCCTCGTCCTCTTCGACTGCATGCCCACCGAGAGCCTGCGGGACATCTTCGACGCCCTCGGCGGCGGTGTCCTCATGAGCGCGACCCTCTCGCCGCTGGACGTGTTCACGGAAGTCTCGGGCCTGGAGTCGCTGCGGACGGGGACCGAGGGCGGGCCGACCGGCGACGACGCCGACGAACCACAGGGTGCGCCGACCGCCGAGGGCGACGCCGGCCGGCCGGTCGAGACGCGCAGTTACCCCCTTCGGTTCCCCGCCGAGAACCGCGCGAGCTGGGTCGTCGACGCGGAGCCGTTCACGGCACACAATCGCGGCGACCCGGCCGAGATGGAGCCACTGGGCGAGGCCTGGAACCCGACCCGCGACGAGTACGCCCACGCCCTGCGGTCGGTCGCGCGCTCGCCGGGGAACGTCCTCGTCGCGATGCCCAACTACCGCGAGGCCGAATGGGCCGGCGCGTACCTCGACGAGGCGGTTGACAAGCCCGTCCTCGTCGACGAGAGTTCGAGCAACGAGGCGACCGAGGAGTTGAAACGCGACTTCTTCGCCGGCGGCGGGAAGGTGCTCGTCACGAGCACGCGCGGAACGCTGACCGAGGGCGTCGACTACGACGGTGAGAAACTCGCGGCGGCGCTGGTGGTCGGCGTTCCGCTGGTGAACGTCGGGTCGCCGCGGATTCGGGCGGTTCGACGAGCCTACGCCGACGAGTTCGGCGAGGACGACGCCTTCGAGTACGCCCTGACCGTCCCGGCAGTGCGGCGCGCCCGCCAGGCCATCGGCCGGGTGATCCGCGGGACGGACGAGGTGGGCGTGCGCGCCTTCGTGGACCGGCGCTACACCGCCGGAGTCCGCCACTCCGTCAACGAGTACCTCTCGCCGGCCGAGCGCGAGGAGTTCGTCCGGATGACCGCGGAGTTTCTCGACGACCAACTCGACCGGTTCTGGCGCGACCGGGAGTCGTCGCAGGCATAAGGCCGCGAGCGTGCGGTCGCGTGAGCGCCCGGCCGAGTGTCGGCGAGATTCCGGGCCGAGGTCACCCGGTTGTGCGTGACACCCTGGATCCGGCCGAGACACCCCCGAGACGGTGCTGGTCGGCCGGAAAACCTATTGTGGATGCTCACAGTTTGTAAAGAGATGCCAGAGTGTGAGAACTGCGGGTCGTTCGTGACAGAGGCGTACATGCGAGTATTCACGCCCGATGGTCACACCGGCCCGCGAGTCTGCCCGTTTTGCGAGGACAAACTCCGCGACGGCGCCGAGGTACGCGAGGCCCGGTCGTCGCGGTCATAAGTAACCTGCAGTCCCCGCTCGCGTGACCGTCCGGGGGGACGGTCGACGCGTTTTCGTTCCACGTGCTCGACCCACTGGTCCGGACCGACGGGTACATCACTCCGGCCCCGCCAGGCCCGGATATGAGCGATATCGACGTCGAACCGGTCGAGAGCGTCGACGAAGCCGACGAGTCCGTAGGATCCGACGAGTCCGTAGGCTCCGACGAGTCGGCCGCCGGCGCGGCCGACGAGGCCGTCACCGTCGACGACGCGTCGGTCCCCACGGGCGTCGACGCCCCCGAGTACGTCCTCTACGGCGGCAAGGGCGGCGTCGGCAAGACCACGATGGCCGCCGCCACCGGCCTCGCCAGCGCCCGCGACGGCACCGCCACCCTCGTCGTCTCGACCGACCCCGCACACTCGCTGTCGGACACCCTCGAACACGATATCCCTGCCGACCCCGCGCGGATCCGCGAGGACATCCCCTTCTACGCGGCCGAGATAGACCCCGAAGCCGCACTCGAGGGCGGCCCCTTCACCGAGGACGGCGGCGTGGGCGGTATGGGCGGCGCCCTCGGCGGCCTCGGCGACGCGATGGGTGAGGAGATGGTCGACCCGCTGGGCGGTTCGATGCCCGGCGCCGACGAGGCCGCTGCCATCCGCCTGCTCATCGAGTACGTCGACGACCCCCGCTTCGACAGGGTAGTCGTCGACACCGCCCCGACCGGGCACACGCTTCGCCTGCTCGAACTCCCCGACGTGATGGACTCGATGGTCGGCAAGATCATCGCCGTCCGCGAGCGCATGAGCGGGATGATGGATTCTATCCCGTTCGGCGGCGACGACGCCGACGCCGAGGCCGGGATGGACGACCTGCGCGCCCTCAGCGACCGCGTCGAGCGCCTCCGCGAGTTGCTTCAGGATCCGACCCGCACCGACTTCCGGGTCGTGATGGTCCCCGAGGAACTCTCCGTGCGCGAGTCCGAGCGCCTGCTCGCCCGCCTCGCCGAGTTCGATATTCCCGTCAGCACCGTCGTCGTCAATCGCGTAATGCAGGACCTGACCGACGTGGCCGACGTCGACGCCGACTGGTTCGTCACGCCCGACCTCGACGACTGCGAGTTCTGTCAGCGTCGCTGGGAGGTCCAGCGGAGCGCCCTCGCGCGCTCACAGGAAATCTTCCGCGGCCACCGGGTCCGCCGGGTGCCGCTTTTCGCCGACGAAGTCCGCGGCGAGGAACTGCTCGGCGTCGTCGCCGCGTGTCTGGAAGAGTGAGTTCCGGGGTGGCGCGTGCTGTCGGAATTTAGCTGATTGAGGCGCTAAGCCCCCTTCCTCAGCGAGCGACCAACGGGAGCGAGCAGGGAGGGGATACAGCGCCGCACAATTCTCATACACCTTCGCCGACAGACTCAAGGCGCTATGTAAGGAATTCTTACGTATACAATGGCTTCCGACGAACCCGAAGTAACCACGGTGACCTCGAAAGGCCAGATCACGATTCCCAGCAGGCTCAGGGACGAATTTGGTCTCGAACAGGGAACGAAACTGATGGTCGTTCCGACGGAGTACGGCCTCATGTTGAAGAAAGTAGACCTGCCATCGGTTTCGGAATTCCAGGAGCGCGTCGAGGAGCGTGCGGAGTCGGTCGATCTGTCGGCAGACGAGGTGACACAGCTCGTCCACGAGGCTCGGGACAGCGCGGAATGAGAGCGGTTCTAGATACGAACGTGCTCATCTCGGGCGTCATAGCGACCGGCGTTCCACACGAACTCCTCGTCAGGGGGTTCGATCATGAGTACCAGATCATCGTTTCCGTGGCGACGCTCACGGAATTCCGCGAGACGCTGCTCAAGTACCCCGAACGGTTCGGGATGAACGAAACCGAGGTACAGCAGGAAGTCGAAACGATCCGGTACTTTGCTGAATTCGTCGACCCGGACGAGGAGATCACCGCAGTCAAACCGGATCCTGACGACGACAAGTTCCTCGAAGCGGCCGTTGCCGGTGACGTCGATTACCTCGTTTCCGGAGACACGCACCTCCTTGATATCGAGTCCTTTCGCGGTATCGACATCGTCAACCCACGAACCTTCTACGAACGGCTCGACGTGGAGTAGCTGCTCTCCCTTTCCGGTGTACCGGTGTCGATGGGGATAGTACGTGAGTTGTAATATAGCAGCCCTTGCAGACGACGCAGACGACTCCGCCCCGAACGCCGGGACCGAAATGCACCGCCCCTACTCCACCAGCAACACGCGCAGGTCGTTGACGTTGGTCCCGGTCTGGCCGGTCCAGACGAGTGCGTCGCGGTCGGCGAGAAAGGTGGCGGCGTCGTTGTCCGCGAGGTGGTCGCGGGCGCGGGCCGCGGTGGCCGCGTCGGGCACGGTGTCGGCGTCGACGAGCGCACCGGCGGCGTCGGTGCCGCCGTCCTTGCCGTCGGTGTCGACGGTGCCCAGGACGGCGCCGTCGGGGAGTTCGAGGGCTGCCCGGAGCGCGAACTCCTGGTTCGGGCCACCGCAACCCTCGCCGCGGACCGTCACCGTCGTCTCGCCGCCCGAGAGCACGACTGCGGGGGGTTCGACGGGGTTTCCCGACGCCGCCACCTCCTCGGCGACGGCGGCGTGGGCCAGCCCCTGCTCGCGGGCCTCGCCGCGGACCCGGGAGGAAAGCACCATCGTCTCGAACCCGGCCTCGGCGGCCGTCTCGCGGGCGGCGTCGATGGCCGTCCACGCGTCCGCGAGGACGTGGTGGCGGACGTGCGAGAAGTCGGCGTCGGGGCCGGGCGTCTCGCCGCGCTCGCCCGCGGCGCCCGCTTGGAGGTGGGCGCGGACGGCCGCGGGCACGTCCAGATCGTAGCGGTCGAGGACGGCGACGGCGTCCGCGTAGGTCGACGGATCGGGCGCGGTGGGGCCGCTGGCGACCGTCGCCAGGTCGTCGCCGACCACGTCACTGAACACCAGCGAGACGACCGTCGCGGGCGCGGCCGCCGCGGCCAGGTGGCCGCCCTTGACCGCCGAGAGATGCTTGCGGACGGCGTTGATCTCGTCGATCGCCGCGCCGCTCGCGAGGAGCGCCTCGGTCGTGGCCTGCACGTCCCCGAGGGCCAGGTCGCCGGCGGGCGCGGGCAACAGAGCGCTCCCGCCGCCGGTCACGACGGCGAAGACGAGCGCGTCCGCATCGGCGGATTCGGCCGCCTCGCGAACGCGGCGGGCGCCACGGTCGGCGGCCTCGTCGGGGACCGGATGCGTCCCCTCGACCACGTCGACGCGCTCGGTCGAGACCGGATCGTCGGTGACAACGACACCGCCGTCGAGGGCCGGCCCCAGAATCTCCTCCAGCGCGGCGGCGACCTGCGAGGCGGCGTTGCCGCCGCCCAGCACGAGCACCTCGTCGTAGGCGCCCAGGTCGTAAACCGCGTCCTCGATGCGTACCTGCCCGTTCGACACCGAGAGCGCGTCATCGAGGACCCGCTGGGGGTGGGCGGCCTCGATGCCCGCGGCCAGGCAGTCGAGGACCGTCGCGTGGGCGTCGGTGCGGGCGAGGGCGTCGCGGTTTCGGATCGTCACCAGGTCGGGCGTGGTCCCCATCGTCAGGAGAGAACCCACCGGACCAGGCGATAGGCGGCGTCGCGCCAGCGGTCGGGGAGGTGGCGCGTCGCCACGGCTACGCGGGCGAACGTGCCGACGGGGTAGCGCGGGTCGGGGTCCGACGCACAGGCCGCGTCGCCGATCACTGCCGCGACCTCGGAGGGGTGGACCCCGAAGTCGCCGCCGCTGGCGAGCACGTCCGAGTCCTCCTGGAGCGCGTAGAGGTCGTCGTAGGCGTCGGTGCGGTCGAGGCGGTCGAACTCGCGTTTCGCGCGCTCGCCGAAGCGCGTCTGGACGGGGCCGGGTTCGACGACCACCACGTCGACGCCGAACTCCTCGACTTCGACACGGAGGGCATCACTCATCGCCTCCAGCGCGTGTTTCGACCCGCTGTAGGCGCCGGTGCCGCCCGAGGCGACCCGTCCCTGGACGCTGGAGACGTTGACGATGGTCCCCGACTCGCGCTTGCGCATGTACGGGAGGACGGCCCGCGTCAGGCGATGCGGGCCGTAGACGTTCACGTCGAACTGGTCGTGGACCGCGTCGACGGGCACGTCCTCGCTCGGCCCGTACTGGGCGTATCCGGCGTTGTTGACCAGACAGTCGATGCGCCCGGTCTCGTCCATCACGCGCTCGACGACCCGCTCGACGTCCTCGCCGTCGGTCACGTCCAGTTCGGCCGTCTCACACCCCGCCTCGGCCAGATCCGCGACGTCCGCGGTGTCCCGTGCCGTCGCGTACACCGTCCACTCCCGCCGGAGGAACTCCACCGCCGTCGCCCGACCGATGCCGGACGACGACCCGGTGACAAGCGCCGTTTTCATGCCCGCCACGACGCCCCCCTGACAGTTAAGCCCCCACTGTTTTCCTCGCCGGGCGTGGCTATTTCACCGCCGCCGCCCAATCGCGAACGATGGACTACCACACCTTCTCGGTCGAGAACGCCGACCGCCTGGAGGACGCCGCCGCGCGGTATCGCCACTGCTCGGCCGAGGAACTCGTCTGGGCGCTCGCCCCCGGCGCCGACGACGCCGTCGTCGACCTTGGGAGCGGGACTGGCTTCTACACTGACGACGTCGCGCCCCACGTCGGCCGTGTTCACGCCGTCGACGTACAGGAGGGGATGCACGACCGCTACCGCGCCAAGGGTGTCCCGGAGAACGTCTCCCTCGTACTCAGCGACACTGACCCGCTGCCCTTCGACGACGACGCGATAGACGCAGTCTACACGACCAACACCTTCCACGAACTCCCCCGCGGCGCCGTCACCGAGAGCGCGCGTGTGCTTCGACCTGGCGGGCGGTTCGTCGTCGCCGACTGGTCGGCCGAGGGCCGCGGCGAGCGCGGCCCGCCGCTGGACCAGCGCCACACCGCCGATTCGGCCGGCACGATCCTCGCTGGGGCCGACTTCTCGGTCGAGTTCGAAGCCGTCCGGCCCGAAACGTTCCTACTCGTCGGGGTCGCCGGAGAGTAACCGCGACCGTTCCGCCGACGGCGCCGCCGCCCGCAACCGACACTGCCGCCGCCCGCGACCGACACTGCCGCCACCCGCGAACGACACTGCCGCCGCCCGCGAACGACACCGTTAACTGCCGAGTCCGGGTATCCCGACTGGATGAGCGAGATCCGGAACGTCCTGCTGGTCAGCGTGGACTGCCTGCGCGAGGACGTGTTCAAGGAGGGCCTCGCCGAGGGCCTGTTCCCGAACTGCGCCGCCCTCTACGACGGCGCCCTCGAGTTCACCGAGACCTACACGGTCGCCAACACCACGGACCCGAGCCTGACGGCCTTCATGACGGCGAAGTACCCCTTCGAACACGGGGTCGTCGAGAACGGCTGGGGGCTCGACGAGACACACGACACCGCCGCCGAGCGGTTCCGAGCGGCCGGGATGGACACCTTCGGCGTCGTCAGCGTCGACCACCTCGCCGACGAGCACTCGAAACTCGGCCGCGGGTTCGACCGCTACGAGGACGGGCAAAACTACGGGAAACTCTACCCCATCCTCAGCCGGATCTACGACACGAAGACGTTCAACACGGTTTTCGGCGCGGTGAAAAACCTCGGTATCGGCCGCTACACCGTCAAGAACCTGCTGCGCGACCTCGGACTGATCAGCCTCCACTGTCGCTCCGCACGCAGCGTCACCGACGACGCCACGGCCTGTCTGGACGACGTGGCACCCAGATCCGGGGCCGAAACGAAGACTGCCGAAACGAACACCGACAGGGCCGGCTTCTTCGGCTGGGTCCATTACTTCGACGTCCACGAACCGCGCAACGCCCCGCGGGACCTGCTCGAGGACCACGACGAATACACGGCGGCGATGATGCGCGTCGACGACCACGTCGGCGAACTGCAGGCCGAACTCGAAGCACGGGGGATCGCCGACGAGACGCTGGTCGTGTTCACCGGCGACCACGGCGAGGCGCTGGGCGAGCACGGCTACACCGGCCACGGCCGCACGCTCTACGACGAGGAGATAAACGTCCCGCTGGCGCTCTCTCACGACGCGATGCCCGACGCGCAGGTCGACACCCAGGTCCGCACCATCGACATCCTGCCGACGCTGCTCTCGCTGGTCGACGCCGAGGGGCTCGACGCGGCTGGCGAACCGATCGTCACCGCGCCCGACGGCGACCCCGCCGAGGAGGACCGCCAGCTGTTCACGATGGCCTACCCCACCTTCGGCGACCGGGTCGCCACGCGGACGCCCGAGTGGAAACTCGTTCGCGACCGCGAGGAAGCGGCCGAGGAACTGTACGACCTCGACGCGGACCCGGCCGAACGCGAGGACCTGGCCGACGCGGCGGCCGAGCGCCGGGCGTCGCTCGCGGCCGACCTCGACGACTGGCTCGGCGGCTTCGGCGAGACGGACGAGCAGGAGGTCGACGAGGCGACCGAGGAGATGCTCGCCGACCTGGGTTACATGGAGTAGTCGTCAGCGCCCCGTCTGACAGGAAAGCCGGCAGCCGTTCACTCCTGAGACGTGAACTCGCCGACGAGCGACCGGATCTCGCCGACGGTGAGCACGCCCAGCACCTGACTGCCGAGCGCGTAGACCGCCAGGCCAACGAACGGGAGCACGCCGAGGTCGACCCACCACGGTCCGAGCGGTTCGAGCACCCAGAGTAGTCCGATCGTGGCGACGCCGAGGGCGGCGATCCGGACGATCGGCAGGCCATCGAGGGGGTGGAGGCCGACGGTCCGCGCGGCGGCGACGTGTGTGACCGCCATCGACCCGTAGGCCACGGAGGTCCCGATGGCCGCGCCGACGATGCCGACCGTCGGGATCAGCGCCAGGTTCAGGACGACGTTCACGACGACGGCGGCCCCGGTCGCGAGCAGGAGCGTCCGGAGGTGCTCGCCGGCCTGTAACACCGGCCAGATGACGCGGGCCACCGCGAAGCCGAGCACGCCCGGCAACAGCACTCGCAGGGGGAGGACGCTCGCCTCGTAGGCCGGGCCGAAATACAGCGTCAGGAACTGCTCGCTGAGGACGAACACGCCCGCGACCAGCAGGACGGTGATCACCACGACGTACCGGAGCAACCGGGAGACGAGCGCGGTCAACTCGCCCAGCGCGCCGTCCTCCCAGAAGCGCGCGGTCGACTGGATCATCACCTGCTCCATCGCGATGGAGACGACCCACATGAACTCCGAGACCTGCAGGGCGGCGCGGTAGTGGCCCGTCGCGGCGTCGCTCTCGAAGTAGCCCACCAGCAACACGTCGACCTTGAACATGCTCGTGAGCATCAGGACGAGCGCCATCGTCTGGACGCCAAAGCGCACGAGCGGGCGAGCGAAGTCCTCGAGCGAGAACCGGCGCGGCGAGGGGAGGATGCCGGCCTCGCGGAAGGCGAGCGCGGTCGAGACGAGGCCGGTCAGGAGAAACCCGGTCGCGAACCCCGCGAAGACCCCGGGGACGCCGTACCCCTCCGCGGCCAGCGTCAGCCCGACGACCGCGAGGATCACCGACCGGATGGGGATCAGCGGCTCGACGATGGCCTCGCGCTTGTAGGCGTGGAGCACGCCGCGTCCGAAGTAATAGAGCTGTTCGCCGACGACGGCGCCGAGCATCAGGTACAGGGCGTGGCGGAGCGACCCCGTCGTCGTGACGGTAAAAAGCGCCGCGAGCGCGGGGATACCGACCACGAGAGTCCCGACGTGGAGCGCGAAGGAGGTGGCGATCACGCGGTCGCGGTCGTCCCCGTCCTCGCGGCTGACGTAGGTCTTCGTGGCCTCGAACAACCCCATGTTCAGGAGCTTCCGGCTCGGCGCGAAGGCGGCCATCACGAGCGCGTAGCGGCCGAAACCACCCTCGCCGACGGTCCGGACGAGCAGGGGAATAAACGCCGCGAAGATGAGCAAGCGGCCGAGGTCGCCGGTGAACACCGAGAGGTAGCCCCGGAGGATCGCGCCGTCGTCGGCCATTACTCGACGTAACCGAGTTCGCGCATCTGCTTTTTGAGGTCCTCATCGACGTCGCTACGCTCGGCGGTCACCGTTTCGCCGCCCCGCGAGAGCGACACGTCGGCGTCTTTCGCCACGACTTTCGTCTCGAAGTCCTGCCAGGCCAGCGTCGTCGACCCGTGCCACGGCGCGACCGTCAGCGCGTGGTCACGCGATGCCGAGCGTACGTCCCGCCCGTGCCACGCATCCGGGATCGCGTCGGCGCCGGCCTCCGCGGCGAGGATCGACGGCGCGATGTCGAGGGAACTCAGCGGCTCGGTCAACGACAGGTCGCTCGTCGCCGCCGGCACCGTGATCAGCGCGTCGGCGACCCGGCCGCGCTGGGGCTGGTGGAAGTAGTGGCCCTCCTCGCCGAACTCGTCACCGTGGTCGGAGGTGAACACGACCAGCGGGTCCGCCGCGTCGACGGACTCGACAAGGCGCTTGATTTCGGCGTCGGCCCGCTCCAGGGTGGCGCGATACTTCTCCTCGATGACTGCTTGGTCCTCGTCGGTGAGTTTCTCGGGCTTGAACAGCGCCTTCCGGTCGATGTCCTTGGGGACGGCGTCCTCGCCCAGTCCGTAGGGCCGGTGGGTCCCCATCATGTGCAGCCACATGAACCGCGGACCGGAGGCCTCGTTGAACGCCTCGATGGAGGCGTCGATGAGTTCGTCGTCGGGCAGGCGGTTCGAGAGCTTCGCGTGTGGGGGGTTGAACCGGTGGTAGACCTTCCGGACGAGGTCGAACTGCGAGGCGAACTGGCGCAGTGAGTTCCCGCGGTTGCCCGCCTCCGAGAAGTGCTCGTAAACGTCGAAGCCGGTGTCGAAGCCGAAGCGGGCGTCCGTGTGTGGCGACGAGGAGAGGCCGATAGTCGTGTACCCCGCGTCCGAGAACGCCTCGGCGACGGTCGGTTCGACCACCCGCGACTCGACGGCCCCCTGGTAGTTCGCGGTCAGGAGACTCGCCAGCGAGGGCCGGGTGTAGTGGGCGCCGGTCACCGCCTCGTGGTTGGTCAGCGTCTCCGAGACGTACGGCATCGCGTCCAGGTAGTCGTGGCGAACCGAGTCCGCGGACACGAGGATCACGTCTCTCATTGGGAGAACCACCGCGTGACCGTCACTTGAGTACTTCGCTCCGGAGCGAACGCGGTCGCCTCTCGAGCGCTCGACGACGACCGCACTGGCCCCACATCCGTCGACCGCATCGTTGAAATCGGAGCACCGAGATTGGGAACCCAACGATGCTTCGAGAGCGGATCCGGCGAGCCGTCCGCGAGGATCCACGGCTCGTCGCCCTCCTGGTCGCCGCCGCGGTCCTGCTTTATTTCGGCGTCTGGCGGGTCCACCCCCATCAGATGGTCCCCGACGAGGTGGGGGCCACCGCCCTCCCCTTTACCCTGATCGACGGGTCGCCGGGACTGACCGTCTTCAAGAAGGGCGGCAACCTCCACATCTGGCTGCTCACACTCGCGTACCTGCCGGTGTTGGCGGCGATCGGGGTCGTCTGGCTCGCGACCGGGAAACTCGACCGGAACCTCGAGAACGCGCAGGCCATCGCGAAATACGAGGACGGAAAGCAGTGGGACGTCGTGAACGGGGCCGTCATGGACGCGTTCAACGCGCTGGTCACCGCCGGCCGCGTCGTCAGCGCGACGGCGGGGCTGGCGACGGTGCTCGCGCTGGTCCTCCTCGGCCGTCGCCTCTACGGCCGGCCGGCGGGCTATCTCGCCGGCGGGACGCTCTCGGTCACGCTCGGGTTCGTCCTCGTCTCGAAGTACGCGACGGAGGACGCGCTCGCGGCCTGCATGCTCGCGTGGACGCTCGTCCCGTTGGCCAAACACGCCGACACCGGCGAGGACCGCCCGCTCCTGATCGCCGCGGGAGTGGCGGGACTGGCCATCTCCGCGAAGGCGACGACCGGCATCCTCGCCATTCCGATCGCCTACTTCGCGCTCCGGCGCTACGACCCCGCCGACCTCCCGACCCTCTCGGCGGTCCGTGAACTCGTCCGCTACCCGGCGGCCGCGATCGGAGCCTACGTCGCGACGACGCCCTCGCTCCTCGTCCACCCGGACCGCTACGTCGCGGAACTCACCCGCTACGGCTCGGTCCGGGCCGGCGAGACGGCGTTTTACGCCCATCCCGACCCCGGCTACGTCGCCCACACGGGCCACCTCGCGGCCGTCTTCGGCGTCCCGCTGTTCGCGCTCGTCGTGGTGTCGTTTCTCGCCGTCGTGGCCCTGACCGCCACCGGCCGACTCGATCCGTTCGCCTGGGTCCCCCTCGGGCTGGCGGCGCTGTATCTCGCTATCATCTCGAACTGGGGGAACGTCCAGCACAACCGGGTGTTCGTCGCCGTCCCACTACTCGCGCTGTTCGTCGGCCTCGCGGCGGCGTGGGCGAGTTCGGCCGAGCGGCCGCGGCTCCGGACCGTCGCCGCCCCGGTCGTCGCGCTCGTGCTCGTCGTGTCGCTGATCTACACGGCGTCGGCGGTGGCCGGGTGGAGCACCTCCCGCGCCGAGGCGACCGAGTGGGCCGGTGACAACTTCGACGCGGGCGCGAACGTGACGACGCTCGGTCAGCGGACCTACCTCCCCGAACTCCCCGATGGCGTCAACGTCACCCGGATCGTCGCCGACCCGATGTACAACACAACCACCGAGGCCGAACGGAAGCGGGTCCTGTCGCGGGTGCGCTGTAACCGGCCCACCCACCTCGTGCTGACAAGCTATCACTACGAGCGGTACTTCCAGGACCCCTCCTTTGCCCCCGAGGTCACCGCCCTCTACCGGTCACTGCTCGACGAGACGGACTACCGGATCGTCGAGAGCTTCGGACCCGAGGAGCCCAACCTGGAGAAGGATGCCGCCGGGCGCATCGAGCGCGCGCTGCAACTGCGACCGCCGGCGATCAGCACCAACAACCCGCGGATCCTCTTCATGGAGCGGACCGGCGATCCGGTCGCGGACTGTCCCGGCCTCGGCGCTGACGCGGGTACGACGGGGAACGGCGGGATGGCGGCGGCCGGAGCGCGCAACGGCACCCAGACCAACATCGCTAAGTGACGCCGGATCGGACCCGGTGCCAATGGAATCGGACCCGGTATCCGGGGCGTCGACGGACGCGGCCGACGCCGCGGAGACGGCCGAGGGCGCGGAGTCAGCGGACGCTGCGGACACGGGTGACGCCGCGGAGACAGCCGACGACAGCGCGGACGCGGTAGCACCCGGCGCTGTCGTGGCGGGGCCCGACGGCGCGGACACGCGGACGGACATCGTCACGTCGGTCGTGCTCCCGGCGTACAACGAGGTGGGCAATCTCCGGCCGCTGATCGCCGAGGTCGTCGAGGTCATCGAGAGCGATGCGATGGCGGCCTACCGCCCGGTCGAGGTCCTGGTCGTCGACGACGGCTCCACGGACGAGACTGCCGCGGTCATCCGCGAACTCGCCGCGGAGTACGACGCGGTCGCGGGCGTGTTCCTCCGGCGAAACTTCGGACAGAGCGCCGCTCTCTGTGCCGGATTCGACACCGCCGCCGGCGACTACGTCGTCTCGCTGGACGCCGACGGGCAGAACAACCCCGCCGACATTCCGATGTTGCTCGACCGGCTCGAGGACGGCTATGACTGCGTCTCCGGCTGGCGCAGGGACCGCGACGACCCCATCTCCAAGACGATCCCCTCCGCGATCCAGACGCGCCTGGCGACGTACACGGGGCCGGACATCCACGACTTCGGCTGTACGCTCAAGGCGTATCGCCGGGCCGCCATCGACGAACTGAACCTCCGCGGGGAGGGTCACCGGTACATCCCCGCGAAGCTCTACGACAGCGGCTTCAAGATCACCGAGGAGCCCGTCGACCACCGCCCGCGGACCAGCGGGTCGACGAAGTACGGCGCCGGGCGGCTCGTCCGCGGGTTCGTCGACCTGGCGTTTGCCATCTTCTGGAACAAGTACTCGATGCGGCCGATGCACCTGATGGGTGGGCTCGGCCTGCTCCTGCTCGGCGGCGGCGGCCTGATCGGCAGCCACGCCGTCGCGCTGAAGTACGCGTTCGGCCAGTCGCTCACGCCGCATCTCCCCCGGCTGATCTTCGCCGTCGCGCTGATCCTCTTTGGCTTCCAGCTGTTGATGTTCGGCATCCTCGCGGAGATGCTGACGAAGATCCACTACAAGGACGAGGTGCCCTACCGCATCCAGTCCGTCGAGCGCGGTCCCGACGACGGGTGACCGCCGGCGCTGACCGCGGCTGAGTCGTCCCCGGGCGCTGACCGCGGCTGAGTCGTCCCCGGGCGTCGACCTCGGATGATCCATCTCCGGAGTTCCGCAGCCGTCGGGCCGGAACCACGACGGTAATATAACGCCCCTCGTGAAAGACCATCCAACCGTGTCCAGGACCGAGGACGGATTCGAGGCGCTCTCCGCGCGTCTGCCGGCGGGGTTCACCGCCGGGCACGCCCTGTTCGCCGCGGTGGCCGGCGTCTGGGCCGCGCTCTACCTCTACGGGCTGGGCGACCTCTCGCTCCGGGTGTGGGACGAATCGCGATACGCCACGCCGGCCCGGTTCATGGCCGAGGGGGGAAGCTGGCTCGACCCGGTCATCAGCGTGCCCACCCACGAACAACAGCTCGGCGAGTCGCTCCGGCTGAACAAGCCGCCGCTGGGCTACTGGCTGCAGGCGGCCGCCATGACGGTCTTCGGCGTCTCCGAGTTCGCCGCGCGACTGCCCACGACGCTCGCGACGCTGGGCTGTGCGGCGGTCGTCTACTCGATCGCCGCCCAAACCGACGACCGCCGCGCCGGTTTCGCCGGCGCCCTGCTTTTCCTGGCGTTTCCCGGGATGCTCCTCGGGAGCCACGGCGGCCGGGCGGCCTCGGTGGATCCGATACTCGCCCTGTTCGGGAGCCTGTTCGTCTGGCTCACCTGGCGGGGCCGCGAGAACCCGCGGCTCCTGGTCCCGGCCGGCGTCGCCGCCGGCCTCGCGGTGCTCGTCAAGGGGGTCGCGGCGGGCGTCTTCGTCATCGTCCTCCTGCCGGTCGGCGCCCTGTATCTCCGGGCGTACCTGAACCGGTGGACCCTTGCGGGTGTCGCGAGCACCGTCGTCGTGGCGCTGCCCTGGCACCTCTACGCCTACCTCGAACACGGCGACCTGTTCGTCGAGGAGTATTTCCTCACGAGCGTCGCCTCCCGGGTCCAGGGCGAGGCGACCGAACCGCCCGCGGAACCGCTGGTCCCCTTCCTGAACTACCCCTGGATCAAAGAAGCCATCGGCATCCTCGTCCCGCCTTACCAGTACGCGCTCCCGTTTTTCGCCACCGTGACCGTCCTCGCGCTGGCGTTTGCCTACTGGCGACTCCGCGCCGACGAGACCCGCGACCGCGCGACGCGACGCTTCCTCGTCTGGTGGCTCGTCGCCATCCCGCTCACCTTCGTCCTCGGCGGCGGCAACCACGCCTGGTACCTCCTGCCCATGTACCTCCCCGGGGCAGTCCTCCTCGGCCAGTTCGTCGCCGGCGTCGCCGACGGGAGTTTCGGCGGCCACCTCGACGACGCACTCGCGGGCACCCGGTTCGGTCGCCCCGGCGGCCCCCTCGCTCGACTTCGCGAACGGATCCCCTCGGCCGGTGCCGTCCGCGCCGGCGTCGCCGCACGCTGGGGCGAGGCCGCCGGCGCCGCGGTCTATCCCGCGCTCTGTCTGGTCCTGGTCGTCGCCCTGCTCCCGACTTACGCCGCGCCCCTGCACGAACCGTACAACGACGAGCAACGGGAGATCGGGACCACCATCGCCGCGGAGGTCCCCGAGGACGAGGCCGTCGCCGTCTGGCTCGGGCCCGACGGCGATACGCAGTCGATCATGAGCGTCGCGTGGTACGCCGACCGCCCCCTCGAACGAGCCACGCCCGCCGAACTGGCAAACGACACTTCGATCCACTACGCAATCCTCCCGTACGGGCAGGAGAGCGCCGTCGACCGCCCCGTCCGCGTGATCGTCGAGGGGCCGACGAACGACATCACCGTGGTCGAGTTCACCGACGCGACCGCTGGCTGACGTTCGGCGGCTGACCGACGGATGGCGGCTGACGGACGGGCGGTGGCGGTCTAACGGACGGCGGCTGGCTGGTGCTTCGAATCTTAATTTATGAGCTCCTCAGTTCAAGCACCGGCAGATAGAAAAGAGAACGGATAGGAACACTGTGAAACATACAGAGGCTGAAGTCAGCACAACGACTTCCTCTAAACGTAATCGAAAAATAATACCAGAGCCAAGTCTTTCTATGGCGGAGACAACGATTCACACGGTTGATGAATTACTGGAGGCTGTTATTGACGAGACGGACGACTTCGACATACATTACAAACTTTGGAGTGCACGCTAACTTCTTGAAGTGATAAAGACCCGCCATGAGAAAACCAACGAAGACGTAGCAGAAGCTGTTGACGACGATCTTCGTGATTTAGGATACATCAATTGATAGAGCGACAATCGGATCACATCTGTGGTAGTGAAACCGCTGTAGATACATGTACGTGTAATCTCGTATGCTCCGACAGGGATGTTCTGCCTCCAATTGAAGCTGGTATGAGATTCCGGCGAGAGAAGAGATGAGGAGCAAAGATATGTGTTGAGGCGTCATAGCGGGAACTATGACATTCGTTGTCCCATTTGACGGGAGTGATCTTGCAGAAGCCGCACTTGTACGTGCAGTCGAATTCAGTCAGGCCTTGGAGGAATCCGTTGTCGCTGTTGCTGTTATTCCCAAGGGGAATACAGAGTACGCGAAAGAACACGGCTGGATTGGGTCCGACGACTCATTTGAGATGGACAGAGTAGTCGAGACCTTGCACGAACAGGTCATTAACCTTGCCCCCTCTGCTGATTTCCGCCATTTGACTGTAGATAGATACGCTCCATCGGGAACGATAGCGTCCGAATTGCGTCGTTTCGCAAAAAATGAAGACACGTCGATGGTGTTTATTGGGAGTGAGAACGCAGGGAGTATGGTAACAGGTGTTAGTAGTGTGGGAGGTGCTGTTGCGGCAGAAGACAGCTATGATGTTGTCATCGTCCGGAATCGAATGCCTTCGAAAGTCGAGGCTATTAGGAGTCTGTCACCATATGAGAAGCCTAAATCTGACTTCTATCTGTCATAGTCACCCAACATACGCACAGTGGTTGTCCCTCCAAGCCTTCCGTATTTCTCCCGACTTATCCATTCGAGAAATTCAGTGACTTCTCTGCACATAACGGTGAGGTTGCCAATACCCGATACGCGCTGGCCATCTTGCATGGACTGTGGAAAATATACAAAATCAAATAGTAAGTTCAGCGGAGTACGCACCCACAAATTAACGGTTGACGAACTACTGACCGCCGTCCGTCGACGGCCCGGCTTAGACGTACGGCCCGATCCCGAGCGCGTCGACCAGCGACAGGCCGCTGGCGAGCGCGCCGAGGAGGTAGCCGACAATGGCGCCGCCGTTCAGTAGCGGCAGGCCGGCGTGGGCGCGCCCCCGGAGCACCATCCGCAAGAGGACGAGCAGACCGGCGATCGTGCCGACCATCGCGGTCAACGCGGGGACGCTCGCCGTCAGGCCCGGAACCGACACCGTCGGGACCGACGCCGGCGCGAAAAACGACGCGCTGGCGACCAGCACGGTCGGGATGACCGCGTCCCCGAGACCGATGAACATCGCTTCGCGGTCGAGTTCGAGCTCGAGGTCGGATTCATCCTCGTTGGTCTCCGTGTCCTCGTCATTGACCGCCGTGCGTTCGTCGTCGGCCGCCGTATCCTCGTCGTTGACCTCCGCGCCCTCGCTATCGACCGCCGCGTCCTCGTCGTCGCTCGCCTCGCTTTCGCCGGAGTCGTCGCCGTCCCCTGCTGTGGGATCGGGCATCTCGGCGTCGAGGTAGGAGTACGACAGCGAGAGCGGGACGACGAGGACGATGGGGACCTTGAGTTCCATCACGCCGGAGGCAAGGGTGAGCATGTGCTCGGTGCCGTAGACACTGATGGCGTCGTAGACGGCGAGGACGACGAGCAGGATGAGCGCCGGCAACACGCCGAAACTGATGCCGAACAGCGCCGCGGCGCCGGCGCCCATCACGACCCCCGCGGCGTCGATGACGTACCACTCGGGATAGGCCCACAGCGCGACGCCGACCGTGATCGCCCCGACCCACGCGAGGAGATGGATATCGACACCGTCGACGGGGACGGTCACCACCGCCGGCACCAGCACGCCGAAGACGTACAGCGCGATGTACGCGCTCGTCCAGACGAGCAGCAGGCGCAACAGCCACTGGATGTCGAATTTGATGATCGCCAGCATCACGCCAGTCATCACGAGGATGAACAGGACGTAGACGAGGCTGTTGGCCGGGTCCTGCGGGTCGTCGACGGCCTGATAGCCCGCGTCCATGAACGGCGTGACCAGCGCCAGCGCCCCGAGCTGGACGAGGAGAAAGATGCCGACGATGGCTCCGCAGGCGGCGTAGGCGCGCGACTGCGTGTCCATACCGGACCCTCGGAGACGAACCGTTTGAGGGTTTCGCAGTCCCGCGGGCCGCGTTCGGAGGCTGTGGGTGGCCGTGACCCCCCAGTGTCACCGATCCAGTACCACGCTACACCAATTCATATCACTCGTGATAGGTCGGCGCCGCCCGTTCGACGGTGGTCGTCGCGAGCACCTCGAAGTCGGCGGTGTCGGGGACGACGTCGACGTCGATGCCGGCCGCGGCGGCGGTGTCGGCGGTTGGGCGCCCGATGGTGCCGACGACGGCCTCGTTCAGTCCCGCGACCGCCGCTTCGCGGACGCCGCGCTCGGCGGCCGCGTCGAGGAAGTGCTCGACCGTCAGCGAGGAGGTAAAGAGCGCGACGTCGAGGTCGCCAGCCGCCGCACGCGTGGCCGACTCACCGGCTTCGGGCGGGCGTTCGAGTCGGTAGAGCACCGTCTCGTGGACGTACGCGCCGGCCGCTTCGAGGCCGTCGAGGAGCACGGCCGAGCCGTGGTCGCTGCGGGCGACTTCGACGCGGGCGCCGGCCACCTCGTCGCCAAGCGCGTCGACGAGGCCGGACGAGGAGTACTCGTCGGGCACGACCGCCACGTCGTAGCCCCGCTCGCGGAGCGCGTCCGCGGTCGTCTCGCCGATAGCACAGACCGCCGCGTCGCCGGCCCGCCACTGCGACCGGTCGCCGTCGGAAGCGCCCGCGTCGCCGTCGGAAGCGCCCGCGCCGCCGCGCTCGCCGGCGACGATTTCGACGCCGGTCGTACTCGTGAAAACGACGTAGTCGGCGTCGGTTCGCGGCGTCGCGCCGGTCGGTTCGACGGCGAGCATCGGGTCGACGAGCGGGTCGGCCCCCAGCGCTTCGAGCAGGTCGGCGGCCGCCGCCGCGCGCCCGTCGTCGGGCCTGAAAACCGCCGCGAGCAGCCGCGGCTCGGGCGCCTCGCTCACGCGTCGTCCCCCTCCTCGCTCGCGTCGGTCGCGGTGTCGGAGTCCGCGTCGGTCACGGCGCCGGAGCCTCCGGATCCGTCGTCGACCCCGTAGCCGCGCAGGAACTCGACCACGCGCTCGCGCTCGCCGGCCACGTCGCCGATGACGGTGATCGCGGGCGGTTCGATCCCCTCGCGGTCGCGGACCTCGACGATGGACGCGAGCGTGCCGGTCGCGACCTGCTGGTCGGGCCAGGTCGCTCGCTCGACGAGCGCGACCGGCGTGTCGGCGTCCAGTCCGGCCGAGCGAAGCGCCGCGGTGTAGTCGGGGAGCCGGCCGACGCCCATCAGCACGACGATGGTGCCGCCGGTCGCGGCGAGGGCCTCCCAGTCGACGGCCGACTCCGCCTTGGTGGGGTCCTCGTGTCCGGTGACGAAGGAGACCGAGGAGGCGTGGTCGCGGTGGGTGACGGGGACGCCCGCGACGGCCGGCCCGGCGATGGCGGACGTAACCCCCGGAACCACCTCGAAAGGCACCTCGTGGGCGGCGAGGTGGGCGGCCTCCTCGCCGCCGCGGCCGAAGACGAACGGGTCGCCACCTTTCAGCCGGACGACCGACTTCCCCGCTCGCGCGAGTTCGACCAGTCGGTCGTTGATCTCCGACTGGGGCGTGCGCTCGCCGCCGGCGCGCTTGCCAACGTCTTCCCGCCTGTCCTCGGGGATCAGTTCGAGTATCTCGGGCCCGGGAAGCTTGTCGTGGAGCACCACGTCGGCCTCGTCGAGCAACCGGCGCGCCCTGACCGTCAGCAGGTCGGGGTCGCCGGGACCGGAGCCGACGAGGTAGACCGTCCCCGGCGCGGGATCGGCCATCGCTCACGCACCTCCGTCGTCCCGTGGCGTGGTGTCGCCGTCTCGGTCCGCGGTATCGTCGTCCTCACTCGCGCCGTCGCGCTCGGGCGAGGCGCCGCCGGGGTCGCCGTTTTCCGCCGCGCGGCGGGCCTCCTCGATCAGGTCGGCAGCGCCGGCGTCGGCCAGGGTGGCAGCGAACTCGCGTGCAGCCTGCGGGTGGCGCTGGACGGGCAGGTCACGGGTCTCGCGGACCTCCTCGTCGCCCTCGCGGTCGAGCACCCGGACGGTCGTGCGCACGACCGAACCCTTGAGGACGGCGTAGATGCCGACCGGCGCGATACACCCGCCGCCGAGTTCCGCGAGCACCGTGCGCTCGGCGGTCGTCTCGACGCGGGTCGGCGCGTGGTCGAGCACCTCCCGCAGGTCGCTCGCGAGGTCGCCGTCCGCGGCGGTCACCGCAAGCGTCCCCTGGCCCGGTGCCGGAACGAACGTCGCCGGGTCGAGCTGTCGGTGCGGGACGTGATGGAGCAGACCCGACCGCTCGAGGCCAGCCTCCGCGAGGACGATGGCGTCGTACTCGACATCGGGGTCCTGTTCGAGCGCGCGCCGTTCGAGTTCCGAGAGGTCCTCGAACCACTCGTCGACCGTGCGGTCGAACTCCGAGTCGTCGTCGCTTTCGTCACCGTTGTCGCTCTCGTCGCCATCCGCGTCGCTTCCCTCGTCACCGTCGTCGAGTTGCTTGTACTCGGCCAGTTCCTCGACGTCCTCGTCGGCCTCGGCCTCGATCCGGCGCTCGTGTTCTCGGAGCAGCGCCGGGGCGAACAGTTTCTCGACGCGCGTATCGACGTTCCCGCGGAGCGGCTGCACGTCCAGGTCCGGCCGCTCGGCGCGTAACTGCGCGCCCCGGCGGAGGCTCGACGTGCCCACTGTGGCACCCTCGGGAAGACCCTCGAGACTCGTCCCGTCGCGGGTGACGAGCACGTCCCGCGGCGGCCCGCGCTCGGGGACGCCCGCGACGACCAGGTCGTCGGGCATCTCGGTCGGCACGTCCTTCAGCGAGTGGACGGCGGCGTCAAGGTCACCGTCGAGCACTTCGTCGTCCAGCGCGCGGACGAACGCGCCGGTCTTGCCCAGTCGGTGGATCGCCTCGTCGGTCACCTGGTCGCCGGTGGTCTCCACCTCGACGAGTTCGACCTCGAAGCGGCGCTTCTCGAGAGCCTCCTTGACGGTAGCGGCCTGGCGCAGGGCCAGCGCCGACCCCCGCGTCCCCAGCCGTATCGTCCGGTCACGCGTACTCATTACCGGATGGTCGACGGCCGGTCCGTATAAGCCCACCACTTCCACTCGAACGAGTCAGTGCGAGATGGCCCACCCGGTCGAACGAGTCGGCGCGAGACGGGCGGAAAACCGGCGCTGGCCGAGTCAGCGCGGGACGGGCGGAAAATCGGCGCTGGCCGAGTCAGCGCGCGTACAGCGGCGACCCGACGAGGGCGGGCAAGTGGATGCCCTCCCCCGGCGAGACGGCGAGATATGGGCGGGCGACCGGGCCGAACACGTCGACGACACGCCCACAGTCAGAGAGGTCCTCGTCGACGACGGGCGTGCCGATGTCGGCGTGGTCGCCGTCGGGCGCGCGGACGACTGCGACGCCCTGGGCGACGCCGACCACGTCGCCGACGCGTCTCATCGGGTCCCTCCTGCGAGCGTGATGTGCGAGGTGACTGTCGCCGGGGGGTGCGAGACACCGGCGCGGCCATCACGACTCGGGGAACGCGACGGCGCGGCCATCACGAACCCCGGATGACGCCGAGGTAGGCGGCGACGGCGCCGAGGAGGTCGCTCTTGCTCGCGTCGTCGGCGTCTTTCACCAGCACGCGCCCCCGAGGTTCGTACTCGCGGGGGTAGGTCACGTCCCGTTCGATGACGGCGTCGTAGCCGACCTGCTGGACGGCCTGGGCGATTTCGTCGACCGTCGGCTCCGGGACGGCGAGATCCGCGGCGACGCGGCGCCCCTCCGACCGCGTGCAGGCGGCGTCGAGCGCCGCCGGCCAGATGACGTTCTCGACCATACCCGACCGTGGGCGGGCGTCACGTAAGGGTCTTTCCGGTTGCGTCGCTCCGCGATCGATGACAGCCCTCGGCCCGCTCGCTCGCAGCCGTCTTCTCTCCTATCGATCCTGAGCGGTGAAAGCCCTCGGCCCGGTCGCGGCCGCTGAGCGGGATATCCTCGTTCACTGCGTTCACTCGGATAGTGCCACGCTCAGACGACCGCCACCGGCCTCACGGCTTCGCCGTTCGGCTCCGAGGCCTCCTTCCAGTCGGCCTCGCATGCCTCGCCCTTTCAGTCCACCAGGAGACCCTCAACACTGCACAGCACCACGGACAGCCACACACCTCCCCAACCGACTGCGATGCTCGTCGCAGGCTCCTGCGCTTCTCATCCACCGTCAGAGCACGCTCTGACGAGCCCTCGTTCGCTTCGCTCACGAGGACCTCGCACGACGCCGTCTTGGCCGCTCGTCCGGGATGGACTCGCGGCCGCAACGGCGCGCGCCACCGCAGTTGCTCAGTGAGTAGCCTATCTGAACACCTCCCGCGCGCCGGCCTCACGAAAAACGAGATTCGCCGTTACCGTCGTCGGCGAACGAGCAGTGTGCCGACCAGCGCGGCGACGAGGGCCGCGGTGACGGTGAAGCCGGGGCCGCCATCGCCCGTGGTGGGCGTGTCAGTTCCGTTCGCATCCTGGGACGTGGGCGACCCGACCGTCCCAGTCATTTCGGGCGTTGCGGTCGGGGTCGCGGTCGGGGCGTCCGTCGTGTCAGTCCCGTTCGACGGCGTCTCCGTCGCCATCGCACCCGTGCACTGTTCCGGTTCGGGCGTCGAAACGTCGTCGAGGTTCACGTCGGCCATCGCCTCGGGGTGGAGCGCGCTCGCCAGCTGTGCGAGCGGTTCGACGTTGCGCGGTCCGGGCTGATTCAGGAAGTTGGTGTCGACCGTGACGATCTGGTCTTGCTCGACGGCGGTCGATTCGTTGATGCCCGTGTTCTTGGGCAACTCAAGCCCGTGCGTCGTGAGGATCCAGTCGGGGTCCTCGACCAGGATTTCCTCCGAGGGCAGCGGCGCGTATCTGCGATCCAGACGCCCTTCGGCGATGTTCTCGCCACCAGCCGTCGAGATGATGTCGCCGATGAACGTGTCCGGCCTGACCGTCCAGCCACCGCCGAGGTTGTAGAACACCTTCTTGGGCTCCTCGTCGGCGACCGCCTCGCGGACGGCCGAAACCTGGCCCTCCATCTCGGCGCTGACTCCCGCGGCGGCCTCGAACTCACCGACCAGTCGCCCGGTCAGTTCGGTCTTGGCGTAGACGTCCGAGAGCGTGATCGCCTCGCGGAAGCGGTAGACCGTCAGCCCGGCATTGCGCAGGCTCTCGACGGTGTCGTTCTGGACGACGTTCGGCGCGAGCACGAGGTCCGGCGTGGCGTTGACGATCTTCTCCTGGACCGGTTGCATCCGGGCGTTCACCACGTTCGGAATACCCTCGCGGCCGTCGAGGTAGGCCGTCGCGTAGTTGTTCGGCATCCCGACGACCTTCTCCTGGGCGCCGATGGCCCACATCGTCTGGGCGGCGCTGGGCCCGGCGACGACGACCCGCTCGGGTGTTTCGCTGAGCGTTACCTCCGTGCCCGATGCGTCGGTCACGGTGACCGGGAACGAGCAGTCGACGGGGGCGGCCCCCGCCGCGTCCGCGTCGGCGCCGGCACCCGCGGCCGCGGTCGCCGGGGCGACCGCCCCGAACACGGCAACGACCGCGAACGCGAGCGCGACGACGAGTGAAACGCGCGATTCTCTCATGGCGTCCGGGCCTGCGACCCTATGAAATAAATATTTATCTACTGCAACCTGGATTGATGTTACGAAAATATTTAGCTACTGCAACCGCACTTGTGCTCACGATGCGACCTACGAGACGCGCCGACGGGCGACTGCGGCCCGCGGCGCGGGCGCTGGTCTGGTCGGCGGCGCTGACGGCGGTCCTCGTCGCCGTCGTCCTGGTGAGCGCGACTATCGGTCCGGTGTCGCTGACCCTGCCGACCGTGGCGAAGGCGGCGCTCAACGCCGTCGGCGTGCCCACCAGCGTCGGCGTCTCGCTCGGCGGCCTCTCGGCGTTCGGCCTCACGCTCCCGATGCCGACCGTCAAGGCCGAGTACACCTATCTCTTCGACTTCCCGGTCGACCGGACCGGCGAGGTCATCGTCCGGCGGATCCGCCTGCCGCGGATCGTCCTGGGCGCGGTCGTCGGCTTCGCGCTCGCCAGCGCCGGCACGGTCATGCAGGGCTTTTTCCGGAACCCGATGGCCGACCCGTCGATCATCGGCGTCTCCTCCGGGGCGGCGGTCGGCGCCGTCGCGACCATCGCGCTGTCGATATCGGGGCCGTTCGGCCTGCAACTCTCGGCGTTTCTCGGCGCGATACTGACCGCGTTCGCGGTGTATCTCATCGCGACCGAAAACGGCCACACGCCCGTCGCGACGCTGTTACTCGCCGGCGTCGCCGTCCAGACCTTCCTGGGGGCGGTCACCTCCTACCTGTTGCTCCACGCCGGCGAGGACCTCGAACAGGCCATCTACTGGATGATGGGGAACCTCGAAAACGCCGCCTGGGACGAGGTGGCCGTCACCGTCCCGGTCGCCGTCGCCGGCTTTCTCGTCCTCCTCGCGTACGCTCGCGACCTGAACGTCCTCCTGCTCGGCGAGGAGGACGCCCACACGCTCGGAATCGAGGTCGAGCGCACCAAGCGCGTCCTGCTGGCGGTGTCGAGCGTCGTCACCGCGGCGGCCGTCGCCGTCGCCGGCGTCATCGGCTTCGTCGGCCTCGTCGTCCCGCACATGATGCGACTCGTCGTCGGCCCCGACCACCGCGTGTTGCTCCCGGTCAGCGCCATCGCCGGCGCCGCCTTCCTCGTCGCGACCGACACCGTCGCCCGCGCCGGCACCTTCCCCGGCGGCACCCTCCCGGTCGGCATCGTCACCGCCGCGCTCGGTGCCCCCTTCTTCCTCTATCTCCTCCGCACGCGGGAGGTGCACTCGCTGTGAGTCCCGGCCTGCCCGGCCCGCTGGCGGCGTTGCTCCCCATCGTCGAGTCCGGATCCGGGTCCGCGAGCGACACCGAAGCGGCGGTCGACGACGGGGCGGCCCCGTCGGATCCATCGGCTGTCTCGGACGCATCGGGCGCGTCGGACTCCGACATACCCGGAGCCCACGGCACACCTGCCGCCCGGGCCGACGACGCGCTCATCGACGTTCGAGACGTGGTCGCCTCCTACGGCGACACGCCGGTCCTGGAGGGCGTCTCGCTGTCGGTCGCGCCCGGCGAGTTCGTCGGCCTCGTCGGCCCGAACGGCGCCGGCAAGACCACGCTCCTGAAGACCATCAACGGGGTCGTTGCGCCCGACGCCGGCTCGGTCCGCGTCGCCGGCGAGGACGTTCACGCGCTCTCCTCGCGGGCGGCCAGCCGCCGGGTCGCGACCGTCCCGCAGGACACGACGCTCGCCTTCGAGTTCCCGGTCGCGGACGTCGTCGAGATGGGGCGCACTCCGTACCACGGTCGCCTCACCTCGGATCCGGCGGCCGCCGCCGTGGTCGAGCGCGCCCTGGAGCGCACCGAGACCGCACAGTTCCGGGACCGAACGGTCGGGTCGCTCAGCGGTGGCGAGCGCCAGCGAGTCGTCCTCGCCCGCGCGCTCGCCCAGGAGACGCCCGCACTCTTGCTCGACGAACCGACCGGGAGCCTCGACGTCAACCACCAGATCCGGACGCTCGAACTCGTCCGCGACCTCGTCGAGACGGAGGGGACGGCCGCGCTGGCGGCGATCCACGACCTCGACCTCGCGGCTCGGTTTTGTGACCGCATCGCCGTCCTCGCCGACGGCGACTGCCTCGCAATCGGCCCGCCCGCCGAAGTCGTGACCCGCGACCGCCTGCGGACGGCCTTCGACGCCGACGCCGCCGTCCTCTCGAACCCCGTCACCGGGACTCGGTCGGTGACGCCGTTCCCGTCGACGGTCGACCTGAACTGTCGGGTCCACGTCGCGGGGAGCGGCCCGGCGGCCGCGCGGGCGCTCGCCACACTCTCGGCGGCCGGCGCAACCGTCACCGCTGGCGTCCTGCCGGCCGGCGACGTGGCGGCGACGGTCGCGGCCGACCTCGGGGTCGAGACGGTGACCGCACCGCCGTTCTCGCCGGTCGACGCCGCGGCGGAGGCCGCGGCCCGCGACGCGCTGGCCGACGCCGCGGTGGTCGTCCTCGCCGGCGCCGCGCCGCCGTCGGTCCGCGCGCTCGTGCGCGATCACGCGTGTCTCGTCCGGACCGGCGCGCCCGCCGACGCCGCACGCAGTGACGGGGCCGAAGATTCGGTCGATACCATCGCGACGTCGCCGGTCGACACCGTGGCCGAGACCGTCCGCGAGGTCGCGGCCGACCGGGCGGACCGCGAGTGAGGACGGGATGGGGATCTGCCACTCCGCTCGCCGTCGCCATCGCCGCTCGAACTGCGGATAACCGCTTCGCTACGGAGTACAGGTTCGATACCGAAAGCGAAATCAGATCGACCGCGACGACAAGGCGGGGATCGCCCGTCCGCTCACTCGCTTACTCGTACCGCGAGATTTCCTTGAACGCCGTCTCGAAGTCGTCGAACGACGAGAGCGCGTCGTCCATCTCCGCCTGGAGCGTGTCGGCGCGTTCTCGCAACTCGTCTACTTCGTCACTGGCTTCGAGTTCGCTTTCGGGTTTCTCGGCCTCGAGGAGCGCGATCTTGGATGTGACTTCGAGATAGTCGGTGAGACGCTCGTCGTAGTGGGTGGCGGTGAGTTGCTGGTCGATGGCCGCGACGAGGTCGTCTTTCTGGACCGGCTTGCAGAGATAATCGTCGAAGGGCATATCGACGATGTCGAAGTCCGGATCGACCGCCGTTATCATCACGACCCGGCAGTCGAGGCCGCGCTCGCGGATGGCCTCGAGCACCTCGTCGCCCGAGATGTCGGGCATCCGCCTGTCCAGCAGGACCACGTCGAAGCTCTCGTCGACGGCATCGAGCGCCTCTTCGCCCCCGTAGGCCGTCTCCGTGTCGTACTCATCGCGGAGTCGGAGTTCGTAGACATCCGCGACCTCCGACTCGTCGTCGACGATGAGGACCCGCGGTTCGGTGCTCGATTCGTTCACACCGGGTCCTGACGCGACGATAGTATGTAAGTGGGCGGGGTCCGAGCCAGTCCTTCCGGGGCTCGCCTCACCCCGCGGCGCTCTGTTGCACCTCGGCACTCCCGCCCAAGCACAACCCCTTTGCCGGTCCCATCCCAAGCGCGGACGATGTCGAACTGCGACGAGTGTGGGAACGAGGAGAACATGCCCTACCAGTGTCGGCACTGCGGCGGCACCTTCTGTGCGGAACATCGCCTCCCCGAGAACCACGGCTGCCCGGGACTGTCCGAATGGGACGACCCCGGCGGCGTCTTCGATAGCGGGTTCGACGACAGCGTCGTCGACGAGGGCAGCGGCGACGGCATCGGCGCGCGCCTCGGGGGACTCACCCAGACCGGCGGCCCACTCGGGTATTTCCGAGGGAACATGACGTTCGTCTTCCTCGGCGCGATGTGGATCACGTTCGGACTCCAGTATCTGGTCTTTCCCGCACTGGGGTACCCCACATTTTCGTCGACCTGGAGCGCGGCGTTCACCATCTCACCGGTCCACCCGGAGTACGTCTGGACCTGGGTCACGTCGATTTTCTCCCACGGCGGCCTCTATCACATCGCCGGCAACAGCATCGTGATCTACTTCTTCGGCCGCCAGGTCGAGCAGTACATCGGATCGCGGGATTTTACCCTGCTGTTCCTGGGCAGCGGCATCCTCGCCGGCCTCGGACAGATCGGGATCCAGATGGCACAGGGCGAAACCGTCGGCGCACTCGGCGCAAGCGGCGCCGCGCTCGCCATCATGGCCGTCCTGACCGTCCTCAATCCCAAACTCAGAGTCGTCCTGCTCATCCCACCGGTCCCGGTCCCCATCTGGATCATCACCGGCTTCTACGCGCTGCTGAGTATCACCGGTGTCATGGGCGGTATCGGCGGCGGCATCGCCCACGGCGCCCACGGCGTTGGCCTGCTCATCGGCCTCGTCTACGGCTACCGCGTCAAAAGCCGGCTCGCGACACCCTCGCAGATGCAGATGGGGGGCGGTCGCGGCCCCGGCGGTCCGGGCGGTCCAGGCGGCCCCGGCGGCCGCGGCCCCTTCTAATCGCCCGTTTTCCACACGCACAATGGACCCAGTCAGACCCGAGTTCGTCCCCGACCCGTCGCTATCCCACGAGCAGATGGAAGCCCTCCAGCGCGAACTCGCCGCGGCCGCCGTCTTCGAGGACGATATCGCGTTCGACCCCGCGACCGTCCGCGTCGACGGGGCCGCTGACGGCGCCGGCGGCGGGGCACAGACCCGACTCGACACCGACGGCGCGTCCGCCGGGCCGGGGGACCTGCCGCTCGTGGCCGGCGTCGACCAGGCGTTCGTCGACGACCACGCGGTCAGCGCCGTCGTCGTCCTTCGGGACGGCAAGGTGGTCGAGCGCGCCCACGCCGTCGCGCCGGTCGAGATTCCCTACATCCCTGGCCTGCTGAGTTTCCGCGAGGGCGGTGCCATCCTCGCGGCCTTCGAGGCGCTCGACCGCGACCCCGACGTGGCCGTCGTCGACGGCAGCGGACGGATCCACTTCCGCGAGGCCGGTCTGGCGACGCACATCGGCGTGACGCTGGACCTGCCGACCGTCGGCGTCGCCAAGAGCCTGCTCTGTGGCACGCCCCGCGAATCGCTCGACCGGAAGCTCCCGGCCGGCGCGCGCGTCGCCATCGAGGCCGACGCCGACGTCGAGACGGCCGACCCGGAGACGCTCATCGGCCACGCGGTCCAGACCAAACAGTACGAGGGCGACCGGTACGTCAACCCGGTCTACGTCAGCTCCGGCCACCGCGTCGGCGCCGACAGTGCCGCCGACCTCGTCACGCGCACCGCCGCCGGCTACAAACTCCCGGAACCCACTCGGCTGGCCGACGCCTACGCCGACGACCTGAAAGCCGACGTGCGCGACGAAAGCTGAACTGTTGTCCCCACGACTACCGACTACTCGAACGCCTGACTCGCCGGCGAGAACTCGATAGGTCGACCCAGACCTGCCGCCTGCGCTTTCTCGTACAGCATGTGCGCGGCGGCGACGGTTTCGATGGCGGTCCCGCCGCTGTCGAACAGCGTCACCTCGTCGTCGCTCGTCCGGCCGGGCGCCGTCCCGGCCACCACTTCGCCCAACTCCGCGTGGACGTGGTCGTCGCCGATGGCCCCTTCCTCGCGGGCGAGCAGGAAGGCACCCGCATCACGCGTCACCCGGTCGCGCAGATCCGGGACATATGTCGCGCGGGCGACGGTGGCCGCGTCGACCTCGCGTTTCTCGGGGTGGTACTGCCCCATGCAGGTGACGTGAGCGCCGTCGTCGAGGTCGTCGCCGTCGAAGACCGGGTCGGACGCCGTCGTCGCGGTGATCACCACGTCCGCCCCCGCGACGGCCGCCGTGCTGGAGTCGACGGCCCGCACCGCGGGGTCGAGTTCGGTATCGAGTCGGTCCGCGAAGCTCTCTCGGTGTTCGGGCGTGGGGGAGTAGACGCGGACGGTTTCGAACTCGCGGACGGTGACGGCCGCGCGGACCTGGCCGCGGGCCTGGGCACCCGAACCGATGACTGCCAGGTCGGTGACCGACTCACGGGCGAGGGCGTCGACGCCCACCGCGCCCGCGGCGCCGGTTTTCAGGGGGTTCATGCTCGCACCGTCGAACACCGCCAGCGGCTCGCCCGACTCGGCATCGAACAGCGGGAGCGCGAAGTGGGCGTCGCCGGAGCCGAAGCCGGCGCTGTACGTGTACCCGCCCATCGCGCCGGTCTCGGGCAAGATGGCGGTGTAGCCGGTGAGCATCCCCGGCGGGTCGTCGGCCACGAGCCGCGTCCGCGGGCGTGCCGGCGCGCCCTCGCCGCGCTGGTGATACCCCTCGCGGACCGCGTCGACGTACTCGCCGGGCGCTGCGAGCCCGGACACGTCCTCGCTCGTCAGGAACAGCGCGTCTGCCATACCCGGGCTTGCACGCACTGGCTCTTAGAATCGGCGGCTGGAACCGCCACGGAACGACCCGACCACCGGCTCGGCGATGCCGACCGCGGCTGGGCCGCCGTGACACCTCCACGGGATCGCGCCTGTCCGCCGATCGGATCACGCCTGTCCGCCGATCGCGCTGCTCACCGATCGGATCACGCCTGTCCGCCGATCGCGCTGCTCACCGATCGGATCGCAGCTATTCCGCCCTGCCACCGTTATCAGACAGGAAAACAAGCGAGTTCGACGACGAGAGTTGTGTTCATATACACGCGCACAATATGGCGGGATTTCGGCTATTGGGCCCGCTATCTTCTATTATCTTACGTGATATTTCGGGGCCAGTGCTTAAGGTACAAACCTGCCAACAGTGTGACGGAGGGAAGGCACCCGCCGACTCACGATAGTATGAGCCCAAACGCAACGGACAACCCCGACGGACGGACCACGACGGACGAGGACCAGCGGCGGTACGCGGAGTTGAACATCGGCGACGAGGAGTTCGTCATCTACGACCGCGAGAACCACCAGGCGTGGCTCCAGTCGACAGTCGCGGTCCCGCTCGAGGAGATCTGCTGACGCCACCCCGTCGGGGAGCCGTCGCGCGGGCGGGATACCCTCTCTAGTCACGTGGGCCTCTCCGGTCACGTGTGCCCGCAATCAGCCACGAAATCCCCTACCCCACAATCCCCTACCCCTCTGTCGCTCTCGCGACCCGCGGCGACACCCTCGCCGCGGTCCCTGTCATCCCGTTTTCGACGGCTGTCGTCCCGTTTACCGGTCGGTGACGCTCAGTTACCCCACAGTCGCGCCGCCGCGACCCGCCACGGGACGAGGAGCGCCAGTCCGACACCGACCGAGACGAGATAGAACGTGAGTGCCGCGCCGCCGTGGAACAGTTCCGTCGCCCGGAGCGCCTGCGCGACCAGCGCGGCGCCGGCCCACGCCGGGATCACCCGCGTCACTGCCCGCCGCGCCGACCGGCGAACGTCGCCCCAGTAGAGTCCCGCGAGGACCGCGAGGGCGGCCCACCCGACCAGAAACGGGGCCGCCGTCTCGGCGACGTACAGCGGGTTCGCGGCCGGGTCGACGTTGTGGCTGATCTCGCCGGCGACGACGAACGCGCCGATACACGCCAGGTCGCCCAGCGCGACCAGCGCCGTGACCGGTGTCGGGTCGACCCGACGAGCGAGCGAGGCGACGACTGATGCCATTGCCGAACCCTGGGTCGCTCGGAACTTCACTGGTTCGCTCCGCGCTCGTCGCTCGCGCTCGCTGCACGCTCGGCGCCCGCTTTCCGGCCGACGACGGTGTATCCGAACCCCCGGTCGGGGACCGTCGCGTCGAAGCCCGCTCGCGAAACGCGCTCGCGGAGATCGGCGGGGGAATAAAACGCCGAGTCGAACCCGACGAGTCGCTCGCCGAAAACGAGTCCCCGCCCGCGGAGCGTCGTCGGGTCGAACTCCCGGATCACCACCACGCCGCCCGGGCGGAGTGCCCGACGAGCGGCCGCCAACACCCCGTCGACGTCGGCCATGTGGTGGAGCGCGTCGACGATAACCACCGCGTCCGCGGCGCCGTCCGCGACCGGGAGCGTGGCCGCATCGCCCTGGACCGTCTCGAGTCCGTGCCCGCGCGCCTCCCGGAGCATCCCCCGCGCAGCGTCGACGACCACCGGCCGGGACACCGACAGCGCTCGCGACGCCCGTCCCGTCCCGCCGCCAACGTCCAGTACCGTCTCGACCGCCCCCTCGGCCCTGTCAAAACCGATCTGGAGGGGTTCGGGGTCGGCTCGATACATCGCCAGGTCGTACAGTCGCGCGAACCGGTGAAACGGCGTGACGTCCCCGAGTCCCATACCCGGTCGTACGATTGCGGCCGTGATAACGGTCGGCCTCGAGAGACGGTTTTCAGAGAAATGCCGCCTCCCAGTATCCGAGGACAGACGCGCATCGTTTGAATATTTGAATTGTGCCAAATTATTTGACCTAGCGGACGCTGGTACCAGTACGAATGGCTGAACCGAAGTCGGGGTCGTGGAAAAATAGTATGAGCGGGCGCGAGCGCATCCGGCACGTCGTGGAACTGCTAGACGAACCAACACCGGTCCAGGAGATCGCGGACCGGGCAGATGTCTCGCGCGCGACAGCCGACGATGAACTAAACCGGTTGCAGAGCGACGACTGGGTCACTGAAACGACCGTAGACGGGACGAAGGCCTACGATCTGGATCCCGTACGGGTACTCTTCGACGAGGTAACGAATCTGATCGAGGCCCACTCGCGTGACGAACTGGAGAGTCAACTCACGGAGCTGAAGGAGGAACAGGAAGAGCTGGCGACGGAGTACGGCGTCAGTTCACTTGATGAGTTCAGGGAACGACTCGCGGACGAGGACCTCTCGGCTGCGGAGCTCCGTGAGCGTCGGAACGTGATCGCCACGTGGGAGGCGATCAACACGGAACTCGGGCTCGTGAAGCACGCCCTCCAACTGTATGATGACGTTGTCGAACTCTCGTCACCGCGGACTGACTCTCCCTCAACGCTGGCCTAATGGTTGTCTTCCTCGCTAACCGGGCGAACTTGCAAATAAAGCGGCTGCACGACCGTATCCAGAACCGGCTCAACGGTGAGTTCGACGACGTTCGACGACGGCGTGCTGAACCGCGCGAAGCGGGCCCGTACCGGGTCGTCGCCGACGTGAATCCGCGGCAGTTCTTGGACGACGACGAGTACCCGGTGACGGCTGCGCGGATCGAGATCGGGGTTCAACTGCAGACTGGGGAGCCCCACGAGTACTACTGGTTCAACTGGATCGAGCCAGACCGAAGTCTGCTGGTCGGCTGGCACCAAGACGACACACACGACGACCTCGGGCCAGTTCATTTGCAGGTGAACGACGGCACGACGCCTGTCGCGCACGAACCAGCGCAGTTCATCGACTCACATCCGCTGGATGTCGTCGAGCGCAGACTCGGCTCGCTTCGAGACGCGATCCTCGCCGTCGAATGGGAACAGGGACGATCCGTTGGACTCGACTCTGCTGTCACGGGAAGTGAGTAGGCCCGCATTTTGGTGAGTTCTGAGCGACACCAGAAGTCAGGTAGTCACTCGTGTACCTGAGCACGTACACAGGTACGTGAGTACGTAGTCGAGATCTTCTGCACAGTAACAACTGAGTGGATGGAAGTGCGACCACAGTCGCGGCTCGCGGTCGGTAAATCGGTTCGAAAAAAGACGCTGGAGAGGACGCCCGCGCAGCACTGCAGGCATTTGAACCGTGAGTCTGATGCCGCCTCCCCGATTTGAACATGTGAGAGACGTTCCGGGCGTGCGGCGCTACGCGCCGTTCCGGGGCTGCGACTCTCGTGTTCAAATCGTATCGGGTCCCATTTCTCCAACGGCAGGCTCCTCGCTGTCGCTCGTCGCGTTGCGTTGGAGAAATGCCGCCTCCCCGATTTGAACTCCGGAAGACGGTCGCGCTCACTTCGTTCGTGCGCTGCGACTTCCGTGCTCAAATCGGCTCGGCGTCGTTTCTTCGCCGCTCGCTACGCTCGCGGACTCAGAATATGCCGCCTCCCCGATTTGAACGGGGGACAGCTCGATCTTCAGTCGAGTGCTCTCCCAGTCTGAGCTAAGGCGGCGCGACAACTGCGAGTCCGAGGAGGGGAGAAAAAAGGATTTCGAAAGCCGCCCCCGACCTGTCACCGAGTTTCGCCGAGCGTGGCGGCGTGGGCGCGGTCGGTCCTATGGGAGAAAGAGGTCCGCGGCGTCGAACTCGGCGCCGCAGTCGCTACAGACGTACGCGGTCCCGTCGTCGGTGCTGACGTGGCCGGCACACTCCGGGCATTTCGATCCGTCGATCATGGCTCCCCATGAGCGACCGAGGTACAAGTCCCTTGCCCCCGTGGATCAAGCGGCCGTCGAACCGAACCACAGGTATTTGTCTTCGGCAGCCCTTCGACCGACGAATGCAGTACGTCGAGGGGACCGAGTGGTTTCGGACGCCGTCGGTTTTCGGGGGCTAACACGTGACCGACGAACACGCCGAACTCGCGGACGCCGAGGGCGAGCGCGACTACGGGTCGGTCGTGATCGTCGTCGCCTGCGTCGTGGCAGTCGTCCTCGCGACGGCGCTTGTCCCGTTCGTGATGGCCGGCGGGGACGGAGCGTCGCCGGCGGAGTCGATGGTCCCGGTACTCGCCGGCGAGGGTGCACAGGTCGCCGGCGGGTCCGGCGCGGGCGGGCTTGGCGCGCTGAACGTGGGCGACAGTCAGGCCGTCGGCGGGCCGATCGGGTCGGCCGATGGCAGTCCGTTCCGGTCCCAGAACGCGACGCCGCACTTCGAGGTGCGGAGCCAGGAGCCCAGTTACTGGCGGACCGGCGCGTTCGACGCCTACGAGGGCGACCGCTGGTCCCAGTCCGGGACGAGCGACACGCGCTCGCCCATCGAAGGGGAGCGACTGCAGTACCGGGTCGACCTGCTCCGGTCGGCGCAGTCGGCGCCGACGGTGTGGCGGCCGACCGCACTGGAGGAGTCGGGCGCACTGTCGCTGACAGACGGGGGGCTGGCCCGGGCCAGCGGCGGGGTCGACGCGGGGTCGAGTTACGTCGGCGTGAGTCACATGCCGTCGCGAGAGCCGTCGATTCTCCGGGCGAGCGGGCGGGAGTACCCGACGAGCCTGTTCGAGCGGTACACCGCGCTTCCCGACGGGACCGAGGCGGACCTGTCGTCGGTGACGGAGAACGTCACGGCGGAGGCGGACACGCCGTACGAGACGGCGACGGCCATCGAGTCGTGGCTCGAATCGACCAAGGAGTACTCGTTGAACGTCTCGCAACCGGCCGGCGACGACGTGGCGGTCCAGTTCGTCCGCGACATGGAGGCGGGCTACTGTGAGTACTTCGCGACGGCGATGGCCGCGATGCTCCGGGCCGAGGACGTTCCGGCGCGATACGTCGTCGGCTACTCGACCGGGCAGTCGGTGGGGCCGAACACCTACCGCGTGCGGGGGATGAACGCCCACGCCTGGGTCGAGGTGTACTTCGCGGACGTGGGCTGGGTCAGGTTCGACCCGACGCCGGGTACCGAGCGCCTCCAGCAGGAACGACAGGCGTTCCAGCAAAGCGACGCGACCGGCACCTACGCGCCACAGGAGACTGGGAGTCCCAACGAGACGTTCTCGGCGGACACGCCGAACGGCACTCCCGGGGAGGGCCCCGGCACGACGCCGTCACCGACTCCCACGGCGCCGACGACAGGCGACCCGACGGACGGGCCGACCACGCCCTCCGGCCCGACGACGCCGGACGGGCCGACCACGCCCTCCGGCCCGACTACACCCTCGGACCCGACGACGCCGACCCCGACTCCTTCGGGGCCGACGACGCCGGACGACGACGAGGAGGCGCTCGTCTCGGCGTACAACGTATCGCTGAACCGGACGGCGGTCCCGGGCGCGACGGTGGAGATATCGGTCTACGCCGGCGCGCAACCGGTCGTCGGCGCGCGGGTGGCAGTCAACGGTGACCTCGTGGGGTACACCGGTCGCGCCGGGACCGTCGTGACGACGGTGCCGTACGCGTCGTCGTTCGACGTGACCGTCAGCGGCGGGCGGACGGTCGGGTCGGACGTGCTCGGCGCCGGCGTTTCCGGTGTCGATGCCGACTCGGCCGCCGTCGATACGGGAGCGGCCGCCCTCGACGCTGACCCGGCGAACGACGCAAGAACGGACATCCTCGACGCTGACCCGGCGAACGACGCGGGAGCGGCCGCCACAGGGGCGACACTGGCCGCGGCCGAGAACAAGACGGAGTCGTTCGACGTGCGGACGAACGCGACGCTGTCGGTCTCGGGCGACGTGCGGACGGGGGAGACAGTCGTCGTGACGGCGACGGTGGAGGACGTGCCGGTGTCGAACGCGACGGTCACCCTCGACGGCGAGCGGGTCGGCCGGACGGGTGGCGACGGACAGGCGCTGGTCACGCTCCCGACGACGCCGGGGAACGTCACGCTCCGGGCGGTCCGCGACCCGATAGTCGGGAACCGGACGCTCACCCTCCATCCGCTCAGCCTGTCGGTGGACCCGGTCTGGCCGATGCCGGTCGGCGGGACGGCGGTCGAGGTCACGGCGCGTCTCGGCGACGAGCGCGTCGCGGGTGTCCCGATGACCGTCGGCGGTGAGCGCGTGGGTGAGACGGGCGTCAACGGGACGGTAACGGCGATGCTCCCGCTCCAGTCGTCGGTGTCGGTCACCGCCGCGACCGAGCACCAGCAGGCCGCGACCACGGTGTCGAACCCGCTGGTCAACGCCGCCGGCGTCGTGGTCGTCGGCCTCGTCGGCCTCGCCGGCGTTGGACTCGCGTTCTCGCGACGGCGGCGCTGGCTCGCCGGCCTCGCGGCGTCGCTCGGAGTCAGTCTCCGCGCCGTGCCGCGGACCGCGGCCCGCGCGCTCGTCGCCTTCGGCCGGGCCATCGACGCGGCGCTGGCCCACCTCGTGGCCGTGTTCCGAGGCAAGCGCTCCGTCGGGACGCTGCCGGCGGCGCTTCGCGCGTGGATCGGAAGCGTCGTCGCGCGCGTCCGGAGCGGACGGATGGGGTCGCTCGCCGACCGCGGTGGGGCCGGTGACGATGCGAGCGCCGCCACCGGTCCGCGGACGACGATCCGGGAGGCCTGGGACCGGTTTCTCGCGGCACTGTCGGTCGGGGACGCGGGAACGAAAACACCGGGACAGCTCGCGGCCCACGCCGTCACCGAGGACGGTCTACCACCCGATGCGGTCGCGCGACTCCGCGACGAGTTCCGCGCCGTCGAGTACGGCCCGCGTTCGCCCGACGAGTCCGCCCCGGCGGCCGCGGACGCCATCGAACGGATCGAACGCGCCGCCGGGGCCGATTCGGGGACGGACGCCGAGCCGAACGCGGGCGCAGAGCCGAACGCGAGCGCCAAGCAGAACGCGAGGGCCAAGCAGAACGCGGACGCCGATCCGAACGCGAGCGCCAAGCAGAACGCGGGCACCGAACGGAACGCGGACGGTGACCGCACGAGCGACACGACCGAGAGACGGGGTGAGCACTGATGGGCGACCGCGTGCGGGCGGTCCTGGGGACGGCGGGCGTCGGGCTAACGGTGCTGGGCGTGCTCGCGGTGACGAACCCGGCGCTGGTCGCCGGGACGGAGCCACTGGCGTCTGTCGCCGCGGCGCTGTCGGACGTCGGGTTCCGGTCGCTCCTGCTCGCCGGCTGTGTCACCGTCGGCCTGCTCCTCGTTCGCGTGGCCTGGGGCTCGTCCGGCGGCCCGCAGTCGGGTGACGGCACCGACCCGGCCGAGCGCTTCGAGCGTCTCGGCGTGGCGCCGCCCGAGCGCGTCACCGCGGAGACGGCGACGCCGACGGCGGCCCGACTCGACGCGGCGATAGACCGGGCCGTCGCGGGCGACGACGCGGCGCTCCGGGGCGTCCGCGACCGCCTCGGGGCCGCGACGGTCGACCGCCTCGTGCGCCACGCGGGGTACGCGCCGGCCGCGGCCGAGGAGGCCGTCGCGACGGGGGCCTGGACCGACGAGCGCGTCGCTGCGGCGTTTCTCTCGGACGAGCGCGGGCCGGTGTACGCCTTCGGCTCGCGGCTCCGTCTCTGGCTCGACCCGGCCGCCGAGCGCCGTCGCCGCCTCGCCCGGACCGTCGGCGCCATCGACGCCCTCGACGGCCGACCGGTCGCAGACCACCCACCCGCTGACCGCCAGCGCCGCGACCGGTCGCAGGCCGGGGCGAACCCGCAGAGAGGTGACGCCGGAACGAACCCGCAGAAGGGTGGCGCTGGAACGACTCCACGGAGGGGCGACGCCGGAACGACCCCGCGGAGAGGTGACGTTCGATGACGCGCGAGCGGGTCCACCGCTGGCGGACCGGCGCGGTCGGCGTCGGGACGCTGGTCGCGCTGGGCCTTCTGTTCGCCTCGCCGCTGCTCCTGGCCGCGACGGTCGTCCCGCTCTCGTACCTGGCCTACGGGGCGCTGTCGGCCGTCCCGTCGGACGCGGCGGTCAGCATCGAACGACAGTTCGGGAACGCGATGCCGGCGCCCGGCCAGCCGGTGACGGTGTCGCTGACGGTCACGAACGAGTCCGCGGCGACGCTGTCGGACCTGCGGGTAGTCGACGGTGTTCCCGACGAACTGGTCGTCACCGCGGGGTCGCCACGGGGTGCGTTCGCGCTCCAGTCGGGCGAGTCGGCGACACTGTCCTACGACGTGGTCGCCCGGCGCGGCGAGTTCGACTTCGACGACCCGCTCGTTCGACTGCGCCCGCTCAGCGGCACGGAACTCGTCACCGAGTCGGTCCCGGCGGCCGGCGAGACGGAGCTCTCGGTCGTCACGCCGGTGACGCGGGCGCCGGACCGCCACGCGACGCTCCTCCGTGCCGGTACCCACCGGACCGACAGCGGCGGCGAGGGCCTGGAGTTTCGCTCGACCCGCGAGTACCGCCCGGGCGACCCGAAAAACCGCATCCACTGGCGCCGCTTCGCGAAGACGGGCGAACTCACGACCGTCTCCTTCCGCGAGGAGCGGGCGGTCCGAACGGTGGTCGTCGTCGACGCGCGCCCGGTCGGGAACGTCACGCCACGGCCGGGTGTGCCGACGGCGACCGAGCGGGCCGCCTACGCGGGCGAACGGCTCTACGAGGCACTCGTCGACGGCGGCGTCGTCACGAGCGTGACGGCGCTGGGCCTCGACGGCGGCGCCCCGGAGGTACCGACCGGTCCCGCCGGCCTGCCGTGGGTCGACGGCGAGGCCGACGACGCGGTCGGCACGGCGCGACTCCTCTTCGACGCCGTCCGCGTGGCGGCCGACGACACCGCGGAAGACACCACAGGGGTCGCTCGGGATGCGGGCCCGGTCGACGGGACGGGCGCCGCCAGCGGACCGAACGGGGCCGGCCCGGGCACAGACACCGTCGGCAGCGGGTCGGGCGGTGGTCGGTCCAGCGAGGCAGGGCGGCGAGCGGCGGACGGTGGGTCCGAACTGGTGGAGCGCCTCCTCGAACAGTTCCCGCCGACGGCGCAGGTCGTCTTCGTGACGCCGCTGCTCGACGACTGGCCGGTCGACCTCGTGGGGACGCTGGCCGAGCGGGAGTACCCGGTCACGGTCGTCAGCCCCGACGCGACCGGGGCCGGGTCGCTCGGTCGGACCGTCGCGCGCTTCGAGCGTGACCGCCGCCTGGCCGACCTTTCGGCCGTCGGGGCGGCCACCGTCGAGTGGCGCCAGTCCGAATCGATCGAGATCGCGCTCTCGAACTCCATCGCCACCCTGCTCTCCTGACCCATGCGTGACCAGAACCTTCCCGCCGGCCCGCACCGCTCGAACGCCGCCGCTCGGGGTGTGGCGGCATCCGACGGGAGGGTGCCCGATGGAACGGCACCCGACCGGACGACACCCGATGGGAAGGTTCCCGACAGAACAGCGCCCGACAGGACGGCGGGGCCGACCCGTGCGAGCGCGGCGGTGGTGCTCATCGCGACGCTCGCCGCGACGGCGCTTTTGATCCCCCGCGTCGGCCCCGACCTCTCCTTTGCCATCGCGCTCGGGGACGCACTGGTGTTCGCGGCGAGTCTCTGGCTCGTCGGGCGCGAGCGCTACCAGGTCGTCGGGTACGCCGCGGCGGGCGTGCTCGCGCTGTTCGTCGGCGCCGGGTTCGTCCTCGCGACCGGGTACGCGAGCCTGCAACTGCTCTCGGCGATGTTCCCGGTTACGACGCCGGAACTCGTGCAGTCGCTCGGGCTCCAGGTCGCGAGCGCGACGGTGGTCGTCTTCGGCGGGACGGTCGCACTGGTCGGCGCCGTCGCGACCGTCGGGAACGTCCTCCGCGCCGAGACGGCCTGGGACCACGCCAAACTCGCCGTGAAGACGTTCGTCGTCCCGCTGCTGGTCGCGACGCTGTTGCTCGCGTCGACGGTCCTCGGGCGCGTCGAGGGGGCCGACTCGGCTCCGGTCACGGCCCCGCTCGTCGACGCCGTCGGCGGGGCCGTTGACGCCCTGCTCTCCCCGGTGCCAGGACGCGCACACCTGTTCACGTTCTGTTCGCTGCTGTTCGTGACGGCGTTCGTGGTCGAACGCGCGGTCAAGGCGCTTCCGGTCGCCGAACTCACGGCGACCCGATCGGACGGTGGCCGCGAGGCGGCGGCGAGGACGCTCCGGCGCGCGGCCGACCAGGCGGCGCTGGCTTCCGGGGTCGCCCTGCCGGTGACGCTGGTCGAGTTCGCGCTCGACCCCGCGAAGATCGAGTCGGCCGTGACGCCGCCGGTCTACGGCCTGCTCGCGGCGGTCACCGGCGCCGGCGTGCTCCGGTGGGTCCTCGCGGTGGCGCTCGTCGCCTCGCTCGCCGCGCTCGCCGTCACCTGGCTCCTGCGACGCGTCTCGCGGATCGACTCGCGCACCGTCGCCGTCGAGTTGATGCCGTTCGTGGGCGGCGCGGGCGTCGTCGTCCTCGTCGCGCTCACCCACGGGACCGCCCTCGACATCGCGCTGACGTTCGTCGCCGACCGGCTCCCGGGGTCGTTCGCCACCGAGTTCACGCGCCAGTCGAGCGAAGTCGTCGACTTCTACGGCTCGCTGACGGTGACGCTGACCGTCGCGGCGCTTCTGGTCGGACTAACGGCGCTGCTCTCGCTTCTGTTGACCGTCGTGATATCGGTCGAGATGGTCCCGAGCGACGTGGCTCCGCCGGCGCTCGCGGCCGGGGGGACCTTCGTCGCCGCGGCCTTCGCCGCCGGTGCCGGCGTGGGTGCGCCCGTCGTCCTGGTCGGCCTCGTGGCGAGTTTCGTCGCCTGGGACGCCGGCGAGTACGGCACCACGCTCCGGCGGGAGATAGGGGATACCGGCCGCGAGCGCGGGCCGGAGACCGCCCATCTCGGCGCGGCGCTGGCCGTCGGAACCCTCGGCGCGGTGGGCGCCGTCCTCGTCTACGAGTACGCCCCGCGACCGTCCGTGGCCGCCGAGTCGACGCTCCCCTTTGCCCTCGTGGCCGTCGTCGTCGGTCTGTTTCTCCTCGTCGCCGCGCTCCGGTGAGCGTCACCGGCTCTCTCGTTCAGCGCTCGCGCTGGACGGCCGGAACGTCGACGCGAGCGAGCACGTCCTCGAGCACCTCGGCGGCCGTCGCGCCGCGGACGCTCGCCTCTGTGGTCAACACGATCCGATGGGCAAACGTCGGGTGTGCGACCCGGCGGATGTCGTCGGGGACGACGTAGCCGCGGCCGGCGATGACCGCCGCGGCGCGGGCGGCCTCGAACAGCCGCTGGACGCCCCGGGGCGAGACACCCACGTCGACGCGGTCATCTTCGCGGGTGGCCCGCCCGAGCGCGACGACGTAGTCGCGGAGTTTCCCGTCGACGGTGACGGACTCGGGGACCGACTGGAGCGCGGCGACCGTCTCCGGGTCGACGACCGCGTCGACGCTCGGGGACTGGGCGGTGCGGTCGGCCCTGCGGTCGATCAGCGTCCGCTCCTCGGCGAAGGTCGGATACCCCATCGTCAGCTTGAACACGAATCGGTCGCGCTGGGCCTCCGGGAGGCCGAACGTGCCCTCCTGCTCGATGGGGTTCTGCGTCGCGATGACGAAAAACGGGTCCGGGAGGGCGTTGGTCTCGCCGTCGACGGTGACCTGCCCCTCGCCCATGGCTTCGAGCAGGGCGGCCTGGGTCTTGGGCGGCGCCCGGTTGATCTCGTCCGCGAGGACGATGTTCGAGAAGATCGGTCCCGGCGCGAACTCGAATTCGCCGGTGCCCTCGTTGTAGACGTTCGATCCCGTGATGTCGGACGGAAGCAGGTCGGGCGTGAACTGGATGCGCGAAAAGGAGAGCCCGAGCGCGCTGGCGAACGAACGCGCCGTGAGGGTCTTTCCGGTGCCGGGGACGTCCTCCAGCAGGACGTGGCCCTGGGCGAGCACGCCCGTCAGGACGTTCTCGAGGAAGCGGTCGTCGGCGATGACCGCCTCCCCGACCGCGTCGAGGATCCGCGCGCAGGTCCGGCCGGCGTCGGCGTGGTCCATGTTCGCGTTCGGGGCCACGGCGACCAAATACCTTCTGACCGTGGCCCGGACAGTGTTCAGATCGTGGTGTCTATTGAACAATTGCGGTGCGGTGGCGCGCGCCGTCGAGGGGTGCGAGACTCGACCGAAGGGAGAGTCTCGATGCGAACGGGGAGCAACGCGACCCGTGAGCGTGCCCGAACAGTGCGAGGGTCGCGAGACGGCGCCACGCGAGGGATGAGCACCGGAGCCGTGAGCGAAGCGAGCGGCAAGGAGCGCAATCGGTTGGGGAGGCGTGTGGCCGTCTGCGGTGTCGTGCGGTCCTGGCGTCTGCGCGAACGGAGTGAGCGCAGGCTCAGGAGAGCTCGCTCTCCTGGCGGATTGAAAGGGCGAGGTCCGGTCGCGTCGAAGTGGAGTCGCTGCGTCGGCACTATCCGAACGAAGTGAGGATATCCGACGTAGCGACCGCGAGCGGGCCGAGGGCTTTCATCACTCAGGATCGACTGCGGTCACGATAACGGCTAGCGAGCGGGTCGGGGGCTTTCGGCGCCAACTGAAGCTGATACTGTCATCCGATCAACGTCGGTCACCACCACATCGTCCAGAAACACCCACGCTCTCTCTGACCACTACTGTAACTCGCTGGCCACGAACGGATCACGCCCGCCAGTCGACGAGTTCGTCGAGCCTGTCGAACGCCGCTCGCTCGCGCTCGCCGCCGCAGGTTTCGACGACGGACTCGAAGTACGCCAGTCGCTCGCGCAACATCGCGGTGTCGTACCCCGCCACGTCCAGCCTCGAGGCCGCGACGGTCGCCTCGATGACGGCGTAGTACCCCCGGTTTGTCGTCGGCACCGTCTCGCGCTCGACTGTGCTCTCGACGGGTGCGAGCGCCCACGTGACGATCTGCGTGTCGCCCTCGACGCGCTCTTCGCGGCGCTCGACGGTCACGCGAACCCAGGCGTCAGCGCTCGGCAGGACCGGGTCGTCGACCTCGCGAACGGCAAGCGCGGCCTCGACGAAGTCGACGGGGTCGCGGGTGAACTGGACGTATCCCCCGCCCCGATCGGCGAAGTTCCGGTACGTACGTGTTTGGCCGTAGGTCCGGGCCGTCACGGGGTCGCCCGAATGCAAACCGAGCGCGGCGACGTTCCAGCGGTCGTTCGGCCCGCGCGTCGTCACGACCGATTCGGTCACGCCGCGGAGCGTGACGGGCCAGTCGGCGCCCGATTCCGACGGTTCGGTCCCGCTGTCGGGTTCGGACGGCTCGGTCCCGCTGTCGGGTTCGGGCGGCCCAGTCCCGCAGTCGTCGCTCGTCACACCTCGAGCCCCCGTTCGAGCGCGACGAACAGCGCTCCCGCGACGATGTCCGCGGTCGTGCCCGGATTGATCCCTTCGGTGACGAACGCCTCGGCCAGTGCCTCGGGGTCGTCCGCGCCGTCGCACACGGCGACCGCCCGCTCGCGGACGCGCTCGGCCGTCTCGCGGCCGTGTCGTTTCACGACGAAGGTGTCAACCTCGTCGGCGAGCAGGTCGAGAAAAACCGCCGCGGCGCGGTCGGTGACCGGGCCGTCGGCGGCCTCGATGGCGGCCGCCGCGTCGAAGGTCCGCTCGAACCCCTCGACCCACTCGCGGGCGACGCCGTCGACCGGCGCCGACCGCGCCATCACGTCGGCGAGGGTCAGGTCGCGCTCCTGTATCGCCGGCACGGCGTCGCTCCCGTGGCGAACGTCCAGCGGTTCGAGTCCCTCGGGCGGGTCGTCGACGGCCACGTCGACGATGTCGAACGCGCGGTAGAAATCGGCGGCGTCGGCGACAGTCGTGGCCTCGACGGCCGCACTCGCCCCCGCTGGCGTCGGACCGTCGTCGTCGGCCCCGGCAGCGGCGGCGAGCGGGACCTCCAGCAGGATGGCGCCGAACTGCGTGTTCCCGCCGGTCTGCTCGCTCATCCCGCCGATGGCTCGGAGGAACGCGGCGCCCAGCGGGTGGCCCTCGGCAGCCATCCTCAGCCCCGTCCGCGCCCCGACGGCGCCGGCAAGGAAATGTTCGAACCGGAGATCGGCATACTCGCGATGGCGGTCGACGTTGCCGGGTTTCGGCGTGCCCGCGACTTCGAGCAAGAGCGCGAGTTCGGCGTTCTCGGCGGTCGACCTCACGGGTCCGCCCCTCCCGCGCGGGTCGCGGGGGCGTCGTGGTCATCGGTCGAATTGGAGCCGCTGGTCGACCGGGAGTCCTCATCCGCGTCGAACCACTCGTCGACGGCACGGCGGACTCGCCGGAGCACCTCGCGGTCGTCGCTCGGGCGGCCGACGCTGACGGCGTCGGCGCCACAGGCCAGGTACTCCCGGACCGTCGCCCGGTCGCGGACGCCGTTGTTGGCGACGACGGCGGCGTCCGTGGCCGCGACGATCTCGGCGACCACGCCCTCCGAGTCCATCGCGTCGACGTGGATCAGGTCGGCGCCGGCCGCCGCGGCGCGGGCGGCGACCCCCGGGAGGTCCACGCCGTCGAGTTCCGCCCGGCACTTGACGCTGACCGTCGCACCCGTCTCCGCGGCCGCGCAGACGTACCGCTCGAGGCGGTCGGGCTCTCGGAGGAGCGACTCGCCAGCGCCCGCCGCGCACATCTCGTCCTGTCGGCAGTGGGCGTTGATCTCGAGGACGGCCCCGTGGTCCCGGCAGACGGCGGCGGCCTCGGCGAGCGGATCGGGCGAACTCGCGCGGACGTTGAACGCCGGGCGGAGCGGGGCGTCCGCGAGCGACGCGAGTTGCTCGTCGACGAACGCCACCGGATCCGGCGGCAGGAACTCCTCGCGCTCGCGGTCGACCATCTCCCGGGCGGCCTCGCGGGTCGGCCCGTCGAGGGCGATACCGCCGAGGAAGGCGGCGCCGGCGTGGTCGCTCGCCGCCCGCGCCCACGCGGCGTCCGAGCGCCCGCTCAGACTCGCGAGCGCGAGTCGCGGCGTGAACGGCGGGTCGCTGTCGATTTCCGCCGATCGAGTGTCGCGATCGGCTGACCGCGCGCCCCCATCCGCTGACGGAGTGTCGCGGTCGGCTGACCGCGCACCCCCGTCCGCTGACGGAGCGTCGCGGTCCGGTGACGAAGCGTCGCGATCCGCTGACGGAGCGTCGCGCCCGCTCATCGCCCGGCCTCCAGCGCGTCGGCGACGGCCGAGGCGACGCGGGCGGCGTCGCGCTCGTCGTCGATCCGCGTGTCGGTCCGGACGACCGGGCGGTCGAGGTCGGTCCCATCGGCCGAATCGAGAACGAACGCGTCGACGAACGGGTAGGCCGCGGCGACGCCGGCGGTGCTCGGCTCGTAGCCCGCGGCGGCCATCAGGTCGTCGGCGGGCCCGGAGAAGACGGTATCCTCGACGAACGGCGAGACGGCGACGACGGTGGTCGCCGCGAGCGCCTCGCGAACGCCGTCGAGCGCGAGCATCGGGCCGATGCTCGTGATCGGGTTCGACGGGCCGATCACCACGTCGTCGGAGAGCGCCTCGACGACGGCGTCGGTGGGTTCGGCGGCGTCGCTCCCGCGGAACTCGACGGACTCGATTTCGGGGTCGCCGCCGCGGGCGACCCAGAACTTCTGGAAGTGCATCGCGCCCGCGTCGGTGTGGACGATGGTCGCCACGGGGTCATCGCTCATCGGGAGCAGGTCCACGTCGAGGCCGAGCGCCTCGGCGAGCGTCCGCGTCGCTTCCGTGAGACTCTCTCCCTCGTCGAGGAGGCCGGTCCGGGTGAGATGGATCGCGCGGTCACGGTCGCCGATGTGCATGAACTCGCCGACGGCCGAAAAGCGCCGCCAGCGCGCGAGGCGTCGTCCCTCAGTCTGGCGCTCGTCGGGGAGATATCGCGGTCCGGCGTCGAGGCCGGCCGCGTCGGCGAGCGCCAGCAGTTCGTCGTGTGTTTCGGTCGTGTCGCCCGCGACACCCCACCAGGTGTCGGTGTCGAGCCAGCCGCCCCGCTCGTAGAGCACGGTATCGAGATCCGGACAGACGAGGTGGCCGCCGAGTTCGACATCGTCGCCGGTGTTCCCGACGACGACCGTCTCGGCCGGGTCGAACGCCGCGTCGGCACCCGACAGGAGTTTCGGCGTCCCCGTCCCGCCGGCACAGAACGTCACCATACCCGCCGTAGGTGCGAGCCCGGCCTAAACCCTTGCGTCCGTGCGCCACGTGCTGGACCATCGAACACGGACACCGGTCGACCCCGAACTGACCCATCGCACCGCTAATCCTATTGTCAATAGTGAGAATCGACCCTCTATACTCAAGGTATTCCGATGGATCGCTTCAATACATCCAGATGCCCGATATTCAGAACGGAGAACCGGCCGGGAACGCACACCGGTTCGGTCCCGCCGCGCCGGACGAGGAGCATGTCTACGGCGCGTGCTGTCCCGGCTGGCACACCGCCGCCGACCAGACGGACGCGCTCGCCGACTGGATCGGGTTCGTGCGGTCCCGCGACGTCGACCGCGTCTGCTCGCTGTTGCCCGCCGACGAGCGCGACTGCGCCGACACCGCGTTCGACACCTATCGCGACGTCTTCGGCCCCGAACGCGTCCTCCACGCCCCGATCCCGGACCAGCATCTCGTCGACCCGAGACTGCTCGACCAGGAGATCTTCCCCTTCCTCGATGACGCCGCCGACGCCGACGAGCGCGTCGTCGTCCACTGCCTGACCGGCGTGGGCCGGACGGGCCAAGTCCTCGCCGCCTGGCTCGCCCACGACCGCGGCTACGGCCCCGAGCGCGCCATCGAAACCGTCGAGGAGATGGGCCGCAAGCCCCGCGCCCCCGTCCGCGCCGGCAACGCGACCGAACAGGAACTGACGGACCTCCTCGCGACGTTCGCGTGAGTGGGGAGTCGGTCACCGGTGAGTTCACTGATGCTGGAAACTTCAGATAACGATCGCGGTCCCTGGGAACAGCGTGAAAGGGGCGCCCCGTTCGACGACGCACGACGACGCAAGCACTGGACCGAGCGGAGCGAGGGAAGCGCGCAGCGAGGCGCGCGAGTCGAACGGGTCAGGGCTTTCACGCTGTTCGCAGTGGCGGTTCTCCGTCACCTATCTGAACACCGCCCCGATCCCGGGCCGAAAGTTGAAAGCACGAGGGGCCGAACCCCCGGTCGATGACGACGATCAAGGACAGCGTCCACGACCACATCGCGGTCGAGGGCGTCGCGGCGGCGTTGCTCGACACGCCGCCAGTCCAGCGGCTGCGGCGCATCTCCCAACTGGGCACCGTCACCTACGTCTACCCCTCCGCGAACCACACCCGCTTCGAGCACTCCCTGGGCGTGTACCACCTCGCGGACGAGGCGCTCTCTCACCTCGGCGTCGAGGGCCAGCAGGCCGAACGGGTCCGCGCCGCCGCGATGCTCCACGACGTGGGCCACGCCCCCTTCAGCCACAACGTCGAGGGGTTGATCCACCGCCGGACGGGGAAGTACCACGACGACGTCCACGACCTGCTCGCGTCGGGGACGGTCGCGCGCGTCCTCTCCGAGCACGGACTCAACCCCGACCGGGTCGCGGACCTCGTGGCCGGCGAGGGCGAACTCGGACAGGTCGTCTCGGGCGAACTCGACGTCGACCGGATGGACTACCTCGTCCGGGACGCCCACCACACCGGCGTCCCCTACGGCACCATCGACGCCGAGCGCCTCGTGCGCGCGCTCCGGTTCGTCGACGGCGACCTCGTCCTCGACGAGGGCAACGTCCAGACCGCCGAAAGCCTGCTCTTGGCCCGGGCGCTGATGAACCCGACCGTCTACAGCCACCACGTCGCCCGTATCGCCAAGTCGATGCTCCGGCGGGCGACCGAGCGCCTGCTCGTCCACACCGACACCACCGCGGCGGAGTTGCGCCGGATGGACGACGCCGGCCTCCGGGTGGCCCTGCGCGACTGCGAGGCGACCGCCGCCTACGCGCACCGACTCGACCGGCGCGACCTCTACAAGCGCGCGGTCTGGGCGGAGATGGCCGCCGTCCCCGACGAACTGATCGACGCCGACCCCGACGCCGTCCGCGAGGCCGAGCGGGCGGTCGCCGACGCGGCTAGCGTCGACCCCGACGCCGTCATCGTCGACGTGCCCGACCGCCCGGGGATGGCCGAGTCGAGTTCGCGCGTCCTGGTCAACGGCGAGGTCCGTCGGCTAAGCGAGCAGTCGACGCTCGTCTCCGCGCTCCGGGCGGCCCAGCGCGACCAGTGGCGACTGGGCGTCTACGCGCCCGCCGCGGCCGCCGACCGCGTCGGCGACGCCGCCGTCCGCGAACTCGGCCTCGACATCGATGACGCGCGGATCCGCGACGTCCGCCCCGGTATCCACGCGACACTCGACGAGTTCAACTGACCGGCGGACAGACGCCCTACCAACGATGACCGATACGACGATCTTCGACGGAACGATACTGACCGGCCGCGAGTTCGAACCGAGAGAGGGACGCGTCGTCGTCGAGGACGGCGAGATCGTCGCCGTCGAGGAGCAGGCGACCCACAGCGACGACATCGTGCTCCCGGCCTTCGTGAACGCCCACACGCACATCGGCGACTCCATCGCCAAGGAGGCCGGCGCCGGTCTCTCGCTCGAGGAACTGGTCGCCCCGCCCGACGGGCTGAAACACCGCCTCCTCCGCGAGGCCTCCCGGGAGGCGAAAGTCGAGGCGATGGCCCGCTCCCTGGAGTTCATGGAGTCGGCCGGCACCGCCGCCTGCATCGAGTTCCGCGAGGGCGGCGTCGCGGGTGTCGAGGCCTTCGAGGACGCCGTTCGTGGTCTCGCCCTCGACCCGGTCTTGCTCGGCCGCGAGACGGTCGCGGCCATGGAAGCGAGCGACGGGTTCGGCGCGAGCGGTGCCAACGACGCCGATTTCACCTACGAGCGCAACGCGACGGCCCGGGCTGACAAGCTCTTTGGCATCCACGCCGGCGAGGTCGACGCCGGGGACATCAACCCCGCGCTCGACCTGGACCCCGACTTCCTGGTCCACATGGTCCACGCCGCGGAACTCCACCTCGACCGCGTCGCCGACAGCGAGATCCCGGTAGTGGTCTGTCCCCGCTCGAATCTCGTAACCGACGTTGGCTTCCCGCCCGTCGCGGACCTGGCCGACCGCACGACCGTCGCGCTGGGCACTGACAACGTCTTTCTCAACAGCCCCTCGATGTTCCGCGAGATGGAGTTCACCGCAAAGATCGCCGACGTGAGCGCCCGTGAGGTGCTCCGGATGGCGACGGTTGCCGGCGCCGATATCGCGGGATTGAACTGCGGCCTCATCGCCGAGGGCCGCGACGCCGACCTGCTCGTCCTCGACGGCGATTCGGACAACCTCGCGGGCGCGCAGGACGTGGTCCGCGCCGTTGTCAGGCGCGCCGGTGTTGCCGATGTCGAGGAAGTGTACCTCGGCGGCCGATGAGCAGCGGCCGGTGAGCGGCGGCTCAGCCGTCCGGGGTGGCGGGACCTCCCTGAATTCTGTAAGCCGCGCACGTTGCGCAGCACCGTCCGTGACACGCATCTCTCGATCCAGCGACGGTGACACGCATCTCTCGATCCAGCGACGGTGACAGGCGATCCGCTACTCCACGAACTCGACGTTCGTGATCTCGAACCGTGCGCCTCCGTCAGTTCCATCGGTCGCACGGATACTCCATCCGTGTGCGCTAGCCACTTTTTCGACGATACTCAACCCGAACCCGCTCCCCTCCGCGGCCGTGGAATACCCCATAGTGAAGATCTCGTCGCGGTCCTGGTCGGGGATTCCCGGGCCGTCGTCTTCGATATAGAACCCGTCATCCAGGTCACCAACAGTGACAGACGCTCCCTCGCCGCCGTGCTCAACGGCGTTCCGAAACAGGTTCTCCAGCAGTTGTTGCACCCGAGTTGGATCGGCCCGGATCGAGCGGGTCGTCGTAACCTGAAGCGTCGCGTCGACTGTTGCAACGTTCGCCCAACAGGAGTCACAGAGAGTCGCGAGATCGGCGGTTGCGAACTCGCTCACCCGGTCACCTTGCCGGGCGAGGGTGAGCAGATCTTCGATCAGTTCCTCCATCCGGACGAGGGACCTGTTGATAGTGTCGATATTTTCGTTGTCGTATTCCTCGCGGAGAAGTTCCAATCGCGCTTGTGCGACGTTTAATGGATTGCGGAGGTCGTGAGAGACGACGCTCGCGAACTGTTCCAGTTGCTCGTTTTGTCGTTCGAGTCGCCGCTCACGTTCTTCGAGCTGGTCAGTGTACTCTTCGAGCGTCTCGGTTTGCTGGACGAGTTGCTCGGTCCGCATCGTCGCTCTGGTTTCCTGGATTCCGATCAACAGTCCTCCAACCGACCCGATCGTCAGGGCGAGCGCCTGGGTCCCGAGTGACCACTCGACGACGACACCGGGATGCAGGTCACGCAGGAAAATGAATCCGAACATGACGACGACACCGCCGAGGACCCACGCAATCAGTCGGGGATAATACTGCGAATCGATCGCGGAATCGTCCACCCAGAACCCGGCATACAACAGCACGACTCCGGGGCTGCTGAGTAAAATGAGATCGATGACAAGTTCCAGCAGGTTGCCACCGGTACGGAGGGTGTGAACCGCTTGTACGACCGCGAGCAAAACCAGTACCCCACCAGCAAAGGAGATAGATCGCGGTAAGGTACGCATCTGACCGATGCGTGTTTGAAGTGCCGACAGCCGTGAGACGAACATTGTCACAGTGTGGTGGTGTTACAGTCGTAAATCCCTTTGCGTAGATAGTGATTCGGACAGTTCAAACACAAAGACAGTAGAACGCGAACTGACGTGTGTGGGAGCCGAATTTATCGGGGGATGAGTGTGTTCGGAATCCGCGTATCGATGCAGGCGCTCAGTTGGGATGCCGGTCTTTGATCACTTGGCGGGGTTGAATCTGGGTGGGCCCTCATCTGGTCTATGGGCCTCGCTGGTAGGTGTGAAATTCGATCGTGCCCCGATACGTAATATGGATATCGCTGGATTTTCTGGCAGAAAACTCTCGTTCACGTGTTAAGCCATCGTGGACATCAAACGTGATTCGGACTGCCTCGGTGCCGAACACGTTTTCATATCTCTTGTTCGGTCCGTCTTCTGGATACAGGAGCTCGGAAAATGTGTCTGTCTCCTCGAAGAGTACCTCGCCAGTGGCGGAATTCTCAACAGCAATGGTCGCAGTGGCGTCTGTATCCCGAACCGAGATCACGAGATCGTTCGTGCTGTCAGTCGCGCCTTCCCCACACCCTGCTACCGACCCTATCAATCCGACGCCGATCACGGTCAAATACTCACGTCGGGAGGGTGTCTGTCGAGCCATTAGACACCTGTTACTAGTGTATGAGTTCTCCGCTCCACTTAGGGATTCTGTCGGTGAAGAACGGTCGCCATCGCCAAAGACGCCATCGCAACGCGTACACCGCGTAGAGATCACGGGTTTGATAATTGCTGTGTGTAGCGGGCACAATGCAGTAATTCGGTGGTCCGTACCGACCACGGCCTGCCACCCCGTCTCCCCACCCGGAGAGACTATACGACTGGCTATGCTATATGTCAACATGGGACTCTACGACCACATTCTGCTTCCCACGGACGGGTCGGCGGGGATAGAGCGGGCGATCACACACGCGGAGGAGCTAGCGCGGGTCCACGACGCGACGATCCACGCGCTGTACGTCATCGACGCGACGAGTTTTACCGGGCTCCCGATGGAGACCTCCTGGGACGGCGTCCGGAACGTCCTCGAATCCGAAGGGGAGACGGCACTGGAGGAGGTCCGGCGGCTCGTCGACGACGACATCGCTGTCGAGACTGACACCGTCGAGGGGACCCCGAGTTCCGAGATCGTCGCCTACGCCAGTCGACACCCCGTCGACCTCGTGGTCATGGGCACCCACGGTCGCGGCGGGATCGACCGCCTGCTCCTCGGGAGCGTCGCCGAACGCGTCGTCCGGAAGGCGCCGGTCCCGGTCACGACCGTCAGGGTCACCGGCCCCGATACCGAGGACCGGACCGACGTCGACGAGCCGTTCGACGTGACCGACGTCGAGGGACAGTCCGACGTGACCGACGCCGACGCGGACGCCGAAGCGAGTGTCGAGGGACCCTGACAGCGTCCCAGTTCCCGTCTCTCCGTTCCTGACTCGGTTTCACTCACTCGATCGGTCGCAGATGCTCGCAGTCGCCCGCGGTCACCTCCACCCGTTCGGTTCCGGTGTCGACGACGAGCGTGCCCGGGAACGCCACGTCGACGGCCTCGCCCACGACTTCCCCGCCGGGCGTGTCGACCCGCACCCGCCGTCCGAGCGTCGCGGCGTGCTCGCGCCAGGCCGGTATCACGGCCTCCAGATCCCCCCGGAGCGCGTCGAACTCCTCGAGGAGGCGCTGGGTGAACACCCGCCGGTTCACGTCCCCGACCTCGGCACGGATGCTCGTCGGATCCGCCTCGCTCGGCAGGTCCGCCGGGTCGACGTTCGCGTTCACGCCCACGCCGACGACCACCCACGACACCCGGTCGGCCTCCCCCTCCATCTCCGTCAGGATTCCTGCCAGCTTGCGTTCTCTCTTCCCTGTTTCATCTATGCCGTCCGCGGGTACCACCACGTCGTTGGGCCACTTGATACGCGCGTCCACGCCGGCCTCGCGGGCCGCGCGGGTCGTCGCGACGGCCGCCGCAAGCGTCAGCGCGGGCGCCTGGACCGGCGGGATCGCCGGTCGACAGCAGATCGAGAGCCAGACGCCGCCGCTCGGCGACGACCACTCGCGGTCGAGTCGCCCCCGACCGCCGGTCTGTTTGTCCGCGAGGACGACCACGTCGTCGGCACCCTCGGCGGCCAGGTCCCGGGCGCGGGCGTTCGTGCTCGCGATTTCGTCGTGATACTCCACCTCGAAGGGGGCCGCGAGGCCGTACTCGACGGCCGGGCCACCGAACTCGGGGACCGATTCTAGGGCGTAGCCGTCGTCGCCGCTTTCGATCCCGAAGCCGACCTCGCGGAGCGCCTCGACGTGCTTCCAGACGGCGGCCCGCGAGACGCCGATCCGCTCGGCGAGTTCGGGGCCGGAGACCGGGCCATCGGCGAGTGCGTCGAGCACTCGCTCGCGGGTTTGTTGCATGCCCCGGAGGTGGACCCGACGGGTTGTAAACGAACCGGACGAGCCCACCGGGAGAGTGGCTACCGGGAGGGGTTTGTCCGTCGTCGGGTGCCGATGGCTGTGTCGGTCCCGACTCGGTTGACGGCGAGCGCGCCGCCCGTCGAAGCCACGGAGGGCCGCGAATTAGGACCGCTGGGTGTTGGCGAACGTCCGTGCGCCGTCGGCGCACGGTTCGCCGGTCGCGAGCGAGCGAAGCGAGTGACGCGACCGGGATTTTTGGCCGAGCTTTTTGTACCGGGGGTTCCCGCAGCGAGCGAAGTGAGCGAGGAAACCCCCGGTGGAAAAAGGTCGTTTCTAGTCGAGAACGAACAGCGTATCGCCCATGTCGACGGACTCGCCCTCGCTCACGCCGACGTGGGTGACGGTGCCGGCCCGCGGGGCGACCACGTCGTTTTCCATCTTCATCGCTTCGAGGACACAGAGCACGTCGCCCGAGTCCACCTCGTCGCCCTCGCCGACGTTGACTTCGAGGATGGTACCCTGCATCTCGGCGGCCACTTCCTCGCCCTCAGCCGAGGCGCCGGCACTGCCGCCGTCGTCGCCGCTACCGCCGCGCTGGGGCCGCTGGGCCTGTGCCTGACCCTGGTCGGCGTCGCCGACGGGGATGGCGGGGGCGCCGCGCTCTTCGAGGTCGACCTCGAAGCGCTTGCCGTTGACCTCGACGGTAAACTCGCGCTCGACGACCTCCTCGTCCTCGTCGGCCCCGTCGGAGCCGGTTCCGTCCTGACCCCACCGTTCCTGTGCGGCCTCGATGCGGTCGTGGTCGAGGTCCTCGTCGATGTACTTGGTGGTGTGCTCGCCGGCGATGAAGGCGTCGTCGGTGAGCATCATCCGGTGGAAGGGGATGATCGTGGGAAAGCCCTGGATGTCGTAGTCCGAGAGCGCGCGCTTGCCGCGGGCGATACACTCCGCGCGGTCCTCGCCCCAGGTGATGAGCTTCGCGATCATCGAGTCGTAGTCGGTGACCAGTTCGTCGCCCTGGCGCCCCGCGTCGTCGACGCGGACGCCGATGCCGCCCGGTAGGTCGTAGATGTCGAACGACCCGCCCGTGGCGGGGGCGAAGTCGTTGGCGGCGTTCTCGGCGTTGATCCGGAACTCCATCGCGTGGCCCTCCAGTTCCACCTCGTCCTGTTCGAAGGTGAGTTCCTCGCCGGCGGCGACCTTGATCTGCCACTTCACGAGGTCGATATCCGTCAGCTCCTCCGTGACGGTGTGTTCGACCTGGATGCGTGTGTTGACTTCGAGGAAGAAGAAGTCGGTGTCGGCGTCGAGCAACCCTTCCTCGTTGCGCTCGCCGTCCTCGACGAGGAACTCGAAGGTGCCGGCGTTGTAGTAATCGCCGGCGTCGGCACCTCGTCGGGCCGCTTCCCGGATCTGATCGCGAAGGTCGTCGGTCAGCGCGGGGGAGGGCCCCTCCTCGATGACCTTCTGCTGGCGGCGCTGGAGCGAGCAGTCCCGCTCGCCGACGTGGCGGACGTTGCCGTGTTTGTCCGCGATGATCTGGACCTCGACGTGCCTGGCGTTGTCGAGGAACCGCTCGATGTAGACGGAGGCGTTCGAGAAGTACGCCTCGCCCTCGCGCTGGGCGGTGTTCAGTGCCTCCTCGGCGTCCTCGGCGCTCTCGACGACTTCCTGGCCCATGCCGCCGCCCCCGCCCTCGGCCTTGATGAGGACCGGGAAGCCGTGTTCCTCGCCGAACTCGACGATCTCCGCGGGGTCCTCGACGGGTTCGGTGGTGCCGGGGACGATCGGCACGTCGGCGTCTCGCATTACCGTGCGAGCATGGGTCTTCTCGCCGAGGCGTTCCATCGCCTCGGAGGCGGGGCCTATCCAGGTGATCCCGTCGGCGTCCTCGACGCGGGCGGCGAAGTCGGCGTTCTCGGCCATGAACCCGTAGCCGGGGTGGATGGCGTCGGCGTCGGCCTTCCTGGCTGCCTCGATGACCGCCTCCCCGTCGTTGTAGGAGTCGGCGGCCCGCGCGGGGCCGACGTTATAGGATTCGTCGGCGTAGCGGACGTGTCCGGCGTGCTTGTCGGCCTCGCTGTAAACCGCGACCGTCCCCACGCCGAGTTCCTCGCAGGCGCGCATCACACGCACCGCGATCTCGCCGCGGTTCGCGACGAGAACCTTGTCGAACATATCCCCCTGTACCGAGCGTTTCGGTTTAAATGTATGCGGAAACCGGGTCCCCGCCCCATCGGTTACAGCGGGATGTTCCCGTGTTTCCGGTCGGGGTGGTCCTTCCGTTTCCCGTCGAGGGTGTCGAGGTCCTCGATCAGGCGCGGGCGGGTTTCGGGCGGTTCGAGCACGTCGTCGACGAAGCCGCGCTCGGCGGCGGTGTAGGGGTTCGCGAAGGCATCTCGGTACTCCTCGATGAGTTCCTGCCGTTTCGCCTCGACCTGCTCGGCCGCCGCGAGTTCGTCGTCGTAGAGGATGTTGACCGCGCCCTCCGGCCCCATCACCGCGATCTCGGCGGTCGGCCAGGCGTAGTTGACGTCAGCGCCGACGTGTTTCGAGGCCATGACGTCGTAGGCGCCGCCGTAGGCCTTTCGGGTGATGACGGTCAGTAGCGGCACCGTCGCCTCGGAGTAGGCGTAGAGGAGTTTCGCGCCGTGTTTGATGATCCCGCCTTTCTCCTGGTCTTTCCCGGGCATGAACCCCGGCACGTCGACGAAGGTGAGGATGGGGATGTTGAACGCGTCACAGAAGCGGACGAACCGCGAGCCCTTGAGCGAGGAGTCGATGTCGAGCGTGCCGGCGTTGACGCGGGGCTGATTGGCGACGACGCCCACCGAGTGGCCGTCGAGGCGAGCGAACCCGGTCAGGAGATTGCGAGCGTACTGTTCGGCGACTTCGAAAAAGGAGTCCTCGTCGACGACGCCCGCGACGACCTCGTGCATATCGTAGGGCTTCTGGGGCGCCTGGGGAACCACGTCGCGCAGGCCCTCGTCGCGGCGGTCGGGGTCGTCCCACGGCCCGACCCGCGGCGGGTCCTCGGCGTTGTTCGCGGGGAGATACGAGAGGAGATACCGGATGTCGTCGAGGGCCTCCTCCTCGGCGGCGGGCGTGAAATGTGCCACGCCGGAGTCGGTCGCGTGGGTGCCCGCGCCCCCGAGTTCGTCGAAGCTGACCTCCTCGCCGGTGACGGTTTCGATGACCTCCGGGCCGGTGATGAACATGTGGCTGGTCTCCTCGACCATGAAGACGAAATCCGTGATCGCGGGCGAGTAAACCGCGCCGCCGGCGCAGGGACCCATGATCGCCGATATCTGCGGGACGACGCCCGAGGCCAACTGGTTCCGGTGGAAGATGTCGGCGTACCCCGCCAGCGAGTCGATCCCTTCCTGGATGCGCGCGCCGGCGGAGTCGTTCAGGCCGACAATGGGCGCGCCGGTCTCCATCGCCTTGTCCATCACCTTGCAGACCTTGTTAGCGAACGCCTCGCCCAAGGCCCCGCCGAAGACGGTGAAGTCGTGGGCGAACACGAAGACGGTACGGCCGTCGACGTCGCCGTAGCCGGTGACGACGCCGTCGCCCGGCACCCGGTTTTCGTCCATGTCGAAGTTGGTCGAGCGGTGCTCGCGGAGCCCGTCTATCTCGACGAAGGTGTCGTCGTCGAGGAAGTAGTCGATGCGCTCGCGGGCGGTCTTTTTCCCCTTCTCGTGCTGGGCGTCGATGCGCTCTTGCCCGCCGCCCATCCGCGCCCGTTCCTTGCGCTCGCGCAGGTCGTCGATATCGTCCTCGTGGGTCACGACGGACCACCTCGCGACTCGCCGTGTGGCGTCCGGGACCCGGCCCCTGCAGTCATTGGAGGCACATCCGAACGCCGGGAGAAAAGCGTTTCCCGACTCGCTCCCGATCGGAGACGTTTTTGTTCGTCGCCGCGCTCCGGTCGAACGTGAAAAACGTCACCGCCCGGCAGTCGAACCCCTTCGGGTTCGAACCGCCGTGTGAGCCGTTCGTTCCCGGGTACGGCGACGCCAACGCCCACTTTCACGTCGTCGGAGACCACCCCGGCGTCCACGGCGGGGCCGATTCGGGCTACCCCTTCACCGACTTCGCCGCCAGCGAGCGCCTCCAGCGGGCCCTCGTCGCCGGCGGCCTCCTGGAAGAAACCGGAACGCCTCCGGTGGTCGACCGGACGTACTTCTCGTATCTGCATCTCTGTGTCCCCGAGGGCGTGCCGACGCCCGACGACTACGCCGACCAGGAGTCGTTTTTCGACGCCGAATTGCGCGCCATCGCGGCCCACGTCCTGCTCCCGGTCGGCGAGCGCGCGACGAAACACGTCTTCGCCATCGCCACCGCGCGGGACGCCGACGACGTCGACATGGACGCGCTCCACGCGACCGAAGTTCCGGGCAGCGGGTGGCTCGTCTACCCGATCAAGGACCCGGCGCAGTGGTCCGACGACGACGAGCGCGCGCTCGTCGACGCGCTTGAGGCGATCCGCTCGCGCGACTACCGACGCCGCGCCGACCTGGGCCGCTTTCTCCCCGACGACGAACCGTACATGGTGCGGTAGCGGTCGCCGTGGCCTGGATCGGTGCGATAGCTCCGGATCGACCGCCACTTACAGCGCGTCGAGCAGCGCGTCCACGTCGTCGGCGGTGTTGAAGACGTGGACCGAGGCGCGCACCGTTCCCATCGGCGGGATGTCCCGCACGACGATGCCGGCGTCGGCGAGGCGCTCGACGGTCGCTTCGGGGTCCTCGGCCTCGAAGGCCACGAGTCCGGACTCGTACTCTCGGGGGGAGACCAGCCGGTCGCCCAGCCCTGCCTTGAGCCGGTCGGTCAGGCGCTCGATGCGGTCCGTGATGGTCCCGTATCCCACTTCCTCGATGGTCGCGATACCCTCCCGGAGGCCGGCGTAGGGCACGGGCGAGACGCTCCCAACCTCGAACCGCCGGGCGTCGGGCGTGAGTTCGGTCGTGTCCGATTCGGGGTCCGCGAGGCCCATGTAACCGACCTGGGCAGGTTCGAGCGTGCGGGCGAACTCGGCGTCGACGTGGAGAACGCCCGTGCCGGTGGGGGCAAGCAGCCACTTGTGTCCGGCGGCGGCGACGGCGTCGGCGCCCCAGTCGCTGACGTCGACGGGGCGCTGGCCGACCGACTGGACGGCGTCGACGAGGACCCGCGCGCCGGCGTCGTGGGCGATGTCGGTCAGCTCCGCGACGGGCAGGCGACAGCCGTCGGTCCAGCACAGCGAACTGAACGCCGCGAGTGTCGCGCCGTCGACGGCCGCCTTCCACTCGTCGCGGTCGACGGTGCCGTTCTCGACGTCGACGACGCGGACCTCGATGCCGTGGGTCTCGCGTAACCGCTTCCAGGGGAGGATGCCCGCGATGTGCTCCTGGTCGGTGCGGACGACCACGTCACCGGGTTCCCACTCCATCGCAGCGGCGATCCGACCGATCCCGTCGGTCGTGCTCTGGGTGAGCGCGATGGACTCGGGGGCGGCGCCGACGTGGTCCGCGACGATGCCGCGGGTCTCCGTGAGCGCGTCGAACAGCGCCTCGTAGGTGCCCTCGTCGGCGGGCGCCTCGTACTCGTGATAGCGGACCGCGGCCTCGGTCGCCTCGACGACGCGGCGGGGACTGGGCCCGCCCGCGCCGGTGTTGAGATACACCGCCCGCTCCAGTGCCGGCATCGCCGCGCGGAGGTCCTCCGGAGTCATTGTCGGCGAGAGGGCCCCGCGCCGATTAAACGTCGCGGTGGGACGACGCCGGCCCGGATCGGCCCTGGACGACGCCGGCCCGGATCGGCTCTGGACGACGCCGGTCCGGACCGAACGCCGGACTCGAACGGCATGATCCCGGGCGATTAAGCCGCCGGGCGACCGACTGCCGGCATGGAGTTCGACCACGCCGGCATCGCGACCGACGACCTCGATGGCCTCGCCGACTGTTTCGCAGGGCTGTTCGACGCGCCAGTCGTCCACGAGGAACGGTTCGAGGACCTCCGCGTCGCCTTCCTGGACGTGGGCAACGGATACCTCGAACTGCTCGAACCGTTGCCCGACGCCGAGGGGGCGCTCCCGCGATACCTCGACCGCGAGGGGCCCGGTATCCACCACCTCGCCGTCCGGACCGGCGATATCGACGTCGCGCTCGACATCGCCCGTGACATGGACCTGGCTCTCATCGACGAGGAACCGCGCCGGGGCGCGTGGGGCCACGACGTGGCCTTCCTCCACCCGGACTCGACCGGCGGCGTCCTCGTCGAGTTCGTCGAGCACTGATACTGATTATTGTCGACAATAATCAGTATGAGGGAAGAACGCGGCAATCCCCCACACCAGTCGGACGCCGGCCGCCGCGAGAGTGATCCGGATATCGGTTGTCGTTCAGTTCGCAAAGCTATGTTTTGGGCGGGGATGCCCGTAGCGAGCGAGGAAACCCGACACAAAGATGGAGCGGGAGCGTTTCGGAGGGTTAAACTGCCGCGAGAGCGGAATCCACAGCAAATGTCTCCAGCAGACGACGCCGGGGGTTCCGGCGTCGCGGTCCCTGACGACGGGACCACCGTCTACGATCTGGCCGCGAACTGCGACTTCGACGCGGTCGAGCGCGGCGAACTGTACCACGCGAGGGTCAACGGCGTCGTCGACTACGGCGTCTTCGTCGACCTCTCCGACGACATCTCCGGCCTCGTCCACGCCTCGAACCTGCTTGGCACCTACGAGGTGGGCGACGAACTCGTCGTCGAGCTCGACGAAGTACGCGAGAACGGCGACGTCGCCTTCGCCGAAGTCGACCCCGGCGAGTACGTGACCGAGGAAGTCCACCGCGACACCAGCGACGTGGCCGGACTGGCCGACGTGATCGGCGAGTCGGTCACGCTCGAAGGGGTCGTCGTCCAGGTGAAACAGACCGACGGCCCGACCATCTTCCAGGTCCGGGATGCGACCGGCATCGCCCCCTGTACCGCCTTCGAGGATGCGGGCGTCCGTGCCTACCCCTCGGTCGGTCTCGACGACGTGGTCCGCGTCGAGGGCCGCGTCGAGACCCGCAACGGCGCCGTCCAGATCGAGGTGAGTCACCTCGAAGCCCTCGACGGCGACGACGCCGAACGCGTCCGCGACGAGCAGGCCGACGACCTCGCCGCGCTCGCCGAACCGCACGACCCCGACCCGCTCGTCGAGTGGCCCGCCTTCGAGAAGCTCCACGACGACCTGCAGGCCGTCGCGCGACGGCTTCGACGTGAGATCCTCGAGGGGCGACCGATCCGGATGCGCCACCACGCGGACGGCGACGGGATCTGTGCCAGCGTCCCGATGCAGGTCGCGCTCGAAGGGTTCATCGAGGACACCTACGAGGACCCCGACGCCGCCCAGCACCTCCTCAAGCGCCTCCCGAGCAAGGCGCCCTACTACGAGATGGAGGACGTCACCCGCGACCTGAACTTCGCCCTGGAGGACCGGCAACGCCACGGCCAGCGCCTGCCGCTCCTCCTCATGCTCGACAACGGCTCCACCGAGGAGGACACGCCGGCCTACCGCAACCTCGCCCACTACGACGTGCCCATCGTCGTCGTCGACCACCACCACCCCGACCCCGAGGCCGTCGAGGACCTCGTCGACGAACACGTCAACCCCTACCTCCACGGCGAGGACTACCGGATCACGACCGGGATGCTCTGTGTCGAACTCGCGCGGATGATCGACCCCGACATCACCGACGACCTGCGCCACGTCCCGGCCGTGGCGGGCCTCTCGGACCGCTCGGAGGCCGACGCGATGGACGACTACCTCGACCTCGCCCGCGCGGAAGGGTACGACGAGCGCGAACTCCGGAACGTCGGGGAGGCGCTCGACTACGCCACCTTCTGGCTGCGCTACGACGACGGCGGCCAGTTCGTCACCGACGCGCTGAACGTCGACTGCGACGACGAACAGCGCCACCGCGAACTCGTCGACTTCCTCGCGACGCGGGCCGAGCGCGACGTCGACAAGCAACTGGACGCGGCCATGCCCCACGTCGACCACGAGCGACTGGACAACGGCGCCCACCTCTACCGAATCGACGTCGAGAACCACGCCCACCGCTTTACTTACCCCGCGCCCGGGAAGACGACGGGCAAGATCCACGACCGGAAAGTCGCCGAGACGGGCGATCCGGTCATCACCATCGGCTATGGCCCGGATTTCGCGGTCCTCCGGTCTGACGGCGTCAGACTGGACATCCCCGAAATGGTCGAAGAACTCAAAGACGAGGTCTACGGCGGCGGCGTCAGCGGCGGCGGCCACCTCGTCGTCGGCTCGATCAAGTTCGTCCGCGGCATGCGCGAGTCCGTCATCGAGTCGCTGGTCGCCAAGATGGCCGACGCCGAAATCGACGAGGAACTCGGCAGTTCGGCCGCGTTCGCCGACACTGTGGAGTAGGAAAAGCCCGAACGGACCGCTACGGTCCCACCCCCACGTTCTCGCCGAAGTCGATCCGACGCGCGACCAGTATCGCGAGCACCACGCATCCTGCGACCGCCACGACGACCCCGACCGGGAGCTGTCGCGAGGAGCCACCGTCGCCCCCGCCGTCGCTCCAGTCGGCCTCGAAGACTCCCCGGTAGTACGACGCGACTGCCTCGCCTTCGAGACGCAGGAGCACCTCGCGATTCCGACGGATCGATTCCCCGTTCCAGTTGAGACTGCCCAGAATCACCTCGTCGCCGTCGACGACGACCCCCTTCGCGTGGACCTTCTCGAACGCCTCCCCGGGATCGGCCAGCCTCGCCTCGATCGGGAGGTCCTCCGTCTCGCTTCGCTCGCGCAGGCGTTCGACCAGCCGGCGGTTTTCCTCCTCGACGTACCACGCGCCGCTCAACAGGACCCGGACCTCGACGCCGCGGCGCGCGGCCCGGACCGTCGCCCGGAGGAACCGCTGGTCGGGCCCGTCGATGGACATCTGGATCACGTCGATGGACTCGGTCGCGTTGTCGAGCGTGGTCACGACCGCCCGGCCGGCGTTGTCGGGCGCGACGAGCAGTGACGTCCGGTTCACCGGCACGCGCTCGGGGTCGAAGTTCGTCGGATAGGTGCCGTTGCTCGCGGCCGTCCGGCGGAACGTCTGCCCTCGACGGACCGCTCGCCATGGGCGCGCGCCGCGCCAGTTCGCGTCGGCCTCGAAGGTGTCGACCAGTCCCTCGACGATTTCGTGCTGGTCGACGACGGCGCCCCAGCCGCGACTGGAGCGGCCGCCGGTCCCGGCGGGCTTCCAGTTTTCCGTGAGGACGACCGCTCGGTCGTCGACCACTGCGTATTTCGGATGGTGATAGGCGTAGCGGCCGTGCGGGCCGCCGAGTAACTCGACGCTGACGTTCGCCGCCGCCAACGAGTCGAGGAGGCGGGCCTGCCGGCGCGAGATGCCGTCGACCGGACCGCCTTCCAGCAGGACGCGGACCGCGACGCCGCGCTCGGCCGCCCGTTCGAGCGCGGCCGCGACGCGCGGCGAGGCGAAGGTGTAGCCTGCGAGCAAGATCCGCCGGTCGGCGCCGCGGATCGCTTCGAGGGCGACCCCCGGCGCGTCCGGCAGGACGAACGCCCGCGCCGTGCCGCCCCGCGCCGTGACGACGGGACGGTCGGTCGTCCCCAGCGCGTCCCACGTGATCGCGCCGCGGTCGTCGTAGCGGCCGAGTTCGCCCTCGGGCGCCTCGCGGTAGCGCGCCGTGGCGACCGTCTCGTTCCCGCGACTGAGTCGCAGTCGCTCGCCGCCGTTCGCGAGCGCTATCGACCCGTTCGCGGCGACCACCCGAACGTCGGTCAGGTTCCGCGTCGCCGCCGGATCCGGCGAAAGCGCGACCCGACCATCCACCGTGACGTTCGCGGGCACCAGCGCGCCGTCACCGTCAGTGAGTCGGTAGCCGCCGAGCGTCGTGTTCGACGGGACCGCGAGGACGACGAACTCGCCGCGGTCACCGTCGGCCACCGGATTCGGGTGAACGGCCGCGATCCGCGGACCAGTCGTCAGATTCGATCCGGTGAGTGTCAGCCGATCCGGAGAGTTAGCGCCAGATAGCTGCCTATCGGTGGGAAGATCCGAGTGCTCAGTAGTTGGACTTGCCGCGCCAGGCACGACCCCTCCACTGACTACGTGAGCAACGAGGAGCAGTACTGCGGCCGAGCGGAGTACGGACACGCGGATCCGTGGCCGCCCGTTCCGGGATAAACCTCAGTAACGGCGGGTACACAGACTGGACCTGCGCAGGGGCCACGTGCTCCGAAAATTCACGGATCACGGGTATCAGCGGACGGTGGGCTGATTCGAGGGATACACGGAGTTGTGGCGAAACTCGGCCTGGCAGTGGCTGATCCTGTTCTAACCGAGAACCGAATTAGATGTTCAGTTATAGCAGTCTACTGTCCGAGGTACTGATAGAGAGACTTCCCCACTGCCATTGATTCTCAATTTCACTTTATTGCATGCAGAAACTTTTCCGGTTCTAAACACACCTTCCTGGCTACCATCCAGTGACCACTTCAGAAGATACCGTCCCGTTTCTTCGGGGAAATCCGACACCCATCTCCTGCTCGGGGTTGCTTCAGTACCCGATCCGACAGTCGCTGGAGATATCGTCACCGTTCGGTTCGTAACGACGACTCCCGTCGAGTCACCTCTTTCGTCGATTTTGACTAAACTGATCGCTATCTCGTGTTGTGTGGAATCAAAGTTCTCAAATTCGATGGACGCGAGGCCGTCGACCGGATCATCTCCATCCCCTGCCGAAATGCACCCTGCGGATACGATTACCGCAGTCACCACAAGATAGAAGAAGAAAACGCGCCGATTCATGTTTGTGTTTTATTACGTCTTGCTTATCAACCTGTTCGTCCGACCCCCGTAGCTCCACAGCCTGCTGAAAGGCCACGGGTGCACAGGGAGTGGTAGAATATTAAATTTCAGCCCGTACAGGGATTTCTAACCGGATACTCTGGAGATTAGAATTTAGAGAAAAGGGGAGAACGGTGTTGATTATAGCGGTATGAATCTGCGAAACTCAGTTACGGTCAGACTGCCTTCTCGGCTTCGGCCTGAACGAGGTAGGCGCGGTCGTCGGCGTACTCGGAGACGACGTCGAGCGCGCGCTCGGTGCCGATCTGGTTCAGGGCCCACGCGGCGCTGGCGCGGACTTCGTCGGCCTCGTCGGCGTCGAGCACGTCGGCCAGCGGGTCGATGGCGCGGGTGTCACCGAGCAGGCCGAGCGCGCGCGCGGCGACGCTGCGGACCTCGTCGTTGTCGGCGGCCAGGCGGTTGGCGACGGGCTGGGTCGACTCCTCGCTGCCGATCTCGCCGAGCGCGCGGAGCGTGATCTTCTGGAGCGCGGGGTCGCCATCGCCCTCGATGAACTCGTGGAGCGTCTCACAGGCGCGCTCGTCGCCGATCTTCCCGAGGATCTTCACGGGCATCTTGTTGCGCTTTTGCGCGCGCTGGTGCATCTCGTCGAAGGCCGCCTCGGCGTCGGGCCCCAACCGCCAGAGCGCGTCGAGGGCGTTTTCCTCCATGAAGTCGGAGTCGAACGTGTCGAGCGCGTGCAGGATCGGCTCGACCTCGCCGCCCTGTTCGTAGATCTTGATCGCGTTCCACTCGGCGGGGAAGTCCTTGCGGTTCTCGGACTCGAGGACGTCGAAAAACCCCTCGGCGTAGAGTTGCTCGCGGACGGTGAGGTCGCTCCACTCCTCGGCGGCCTCGAGGTCGTCGGCCAGCGTCTCCGCGGTCGCGAGCAGTTCGGCGATGGCCTCGGCGTCGTCGTCGGGGTGGAGCGTGCTCCCCTCGAGAGCCTCGGCCGCCCGGTCGAGGTCGGCGGCCAGCGTCTCCAGGTCCTCGCTCGTCGTCGAGAGGTCCGCGTCGAGGTGGTCGCTCGTCGCCGCGAGATAGGTCCCGACGGCGTCGACGACCTCGGGGCGACCGTCCTCGGTCCAGCGCGTGTCCGCGACTGTCGTGCTGGCGCCCTCGACGAGTTCGACGACATCCTCGACGTAGGGGCCGCGCTTGTCCTCGAGCTGGTCGCGAAGGTCCGCGAGTCGGTCCGCGAGTTCCTCGTGCGGGTCCTCTGCATCTTCCTCTTCCTCGTCGGGTTCGGGCAGGTCCGCCGCCTCGAGGTCGGCCTCGATGGCGCCGAGCGCTTCCTCGACCTCGTCGAGCGTGGCCTCGGTCTCGGCCGCTTCGAGGGTGTTCTCGGCATCGTCCAGTCGGGAAGCAAGCGTGTCGGCCGACAGCGCCGTCTCCTCGGTGTCAGCCGCCTCGTCGGCGTCGGCCGCCTCCTCGGTATCGGCCGTCTCCTCGGTGTCGGCGTCCGTCTCGGCCGCCCCTTCGGCGTCCGTCTCCGTCTCGGCCGCCTCGTCGGCGTCGGCCGCTTCGTCGTCCCCGTTGCTCATACCCGTGATTGCGAATCTCCGGGCCAAGAGCGTTTCCCTTCGGAGTCCGGGGTCGAGATACGACTCCCGCGGACGCGGATCGAGTCGCCTATGCCGGAGTAGGACCGACGGTCGAGTATGGATAGACGGTCGTTTCTCCGGACCGTCGGCACCGCAAGCGTCGGGACGGCGCTGGCGGGGTGCCTGACCGGGGGTGCGACGAGCGGCGACCACGACGTGGGCATGACCTCCCGCAAGTTCCAGCCGGCGAAACTCGAGGTGTCGCCGGGCACCTCCGTCGTCTGGAAGAACACGAGTTCCCACGGCCACACCGTCACCGCTTACGAGGGTGCGCTCCCCGACGGCGCTCCGTTCTGGGCTAGCGGCGGGTTCGACTCGCAGGCCGCGGCCGAGGACGGCTGGACCGACGGACTCCAGGGCGCCATCAGCCAGGGCGAGACCTACGAGCGCACGTTCGAGGTCGTCGGCACCCACACCTACTACTGCATCCCCCACGAGGCCAGCGGGATGAAAGGCCGTATCGTCGTCTCCGAGGACGCGACGCCGGACGAGTGATTGCCGTGCCGGACGAGTGCCCGCGGCGCCGCTCGCGGCGCTGCTCGCAGTCGTGAGTCGTCAAAAAACGAGTGCGCGAAGCGGCCCGCGTTAGGCTTCGACGTCCGCTTCGTCGACGTCGACGCTGGTCTCCTCTTCGGCGGCGACTTCCTCCGGTCGGGCCTCGAGCGTGGCCTTCTGGATCTCCACGCGGCGAAGCGGGTAGATGGTCTTCGACTCGTTGTAGATAGCCGAGGAGAGCCGTCCCTCGACGACGCTGTCGATGAGGTCGGCGTAGGTCCGCTCGCGGCCGGCCTCCTCGACGATGTCGATCATCGTCCGGCGGATGGCCTTCTCCTGGCTCTCGTCGGCCGATTTCGTCGTCAGCGCGACGGGCTGGATCTGCACGCGGTAGTCGTCGTCGGTGAGGACGGTGATGAACGCCTCGACCTTCGAGGACCCGCGGCGCACGAGCGAGCGCATGTAGTCCCGCGTGAGTTCGTGCTTGATGAACTCCGTGTAGGCCGTGTCAGAGGCCACCTCGTTGACCTTGAAGGTCAGCTTGGTGTTGTTCTCGCTGGCGTCGTTTTGCAGGTCACCCAGCGTCGTCTCGATTGTGCGTCCCAGTACCTTGTCCGGTTCGTCGGCGGGGGTCTCGCCCAGTTCGGCCCGGTCGAACTGCTCGGGGGCCTGCAGGGTGTACCACCGCTTCTGTTGCTTGCGTCGTGAAACTGATCGTTCGCTCATGATTTGGTGTCCGTGTTGGTGTCGTCGTGCGCGTCGGCGGCCGCTGCCGCGTTTGCGCGGTTGGTCGTCGCGTCTGTACCCTCGGAGAGTCGCGTCGCCACCGTGTAGTTGACCACGTAGTCGTCCACCGTCGACCGGAGACCGCCCGTCGTCGCCCGCTCGACCGTCGTCACGACCGCACGCCCGTCGGTGTCGGTCGTCATCTCGTCGGTGTTGTCGGGGGCGACCGCGGCCGCGACGCGCGCGGCGACGGCCGCGTCGTCGTGGGTCGTCGTGATCGTCGCTCGTCTCATCGTGCCTCCCTGAACGCCGTGATGAACGCGGCGGTGTCGGCGTCGAACCGGGCGAACCCGACCGGGCCAGTCCCGTCGCCGCTCACACTGCGGACCTCGCCGTCGCCGTCGGCCGCGTCGGTCGCGGCCGCGAGCGGCGTCGACAGGTCCTGTCCGTCGTCGGCCACCGCGGCCGCCGCGCCGTCCGTGACCGCGAGCGTACACGGTTCGGGCGAGCGGTAGGCGTGAACCAGTCGCGCCAGCGTGGCGACCGGCGCCGCGGCCGACTCCGCGCGAGCGACGTAGAGGCCGTCGTACCGGCCGGTCGTCGCCGCCCGCACCGCTTCGTGAGCGCGACCCGCGTGGTCGCGCCAGGCCACGAGCGCGTCTGACCGCACGTCGTGGCCGAGCGCGAGCGCGACGCCGGTCCCCGGCCGTTCCCGGGCCACGGCGTCGAGCACGTCGGCGTAGCCCTCGACAGTGCCGAAGGGGCCGCCCGTGTGGGGGCGAAGTGCCCGTTCGACCGCATCGCCGCCCCGCGGCGGCACCGCGTCGGGGCCGACGGTGCGAAGCGCGACCAGCGACGCGACCCGTTCCCGGGCCTCGTCGTCCAGTGCGGTCGGATCCGTATCGACAGCCAGGCCGAGCGATTCGACGAGAGCGGTTGCCGCCTCGGTGTCACCCGAGAACGGCGCGTGGACCAGCGTCGAGTGTGCCAGCCCGTCCGCAAGGTCGGCGGTCGGCACCGCCACGCCCGCCTCGCGTTCGATACCGGCCGCGGCGGCCGCCTCGGCGAGCGCTCCCGTGGGAACGCGGCCGTCGGCGACTGCGCCCGCGAGCGCGAGCGCGACGAGGTCGGCGTCGGCTGTGTCGGCGTCGGCTGTGTCGGCGTCGACGGTCGTCCCGTCGGCTGCCAGTTCGCGCGCCGCGTCGAAGGCCGCCGCGCTGGCCGAGTGGTCCGTGCCCGGGAGCGAGCAGTCCGCGCTCGCGTCAGCGCGCCCGACGGCGACGGTCAGGTCGGCGTCGGTCGCGCGGTCGGCGTCGACTGGGAGCGCGGCGATCGAAACCTGGAACGGTCGGTCGCGGGCGTCGAGCACCTGCGCGAGGACGCCGCTCGCGGCCAGCGCGTCACCGGTCGCGGCGCCGACGAGCCGGACGAACCCGGCCTCGCGGAGCCGTCCAGCGACGTCACTGGCGGCGGCGGCGTCCTTCTCGGACCGTCCAGTGGTGGACATATCGGGTGGGAGAGGTCGTTACTCCAGCAGTTCGGCGACGGTGTCGGCGCTGTAGGTGAACTCCTCGTCGAGTTCGTCACCGCGGTAGTAGTCGATCAGGCGGCGGATCTTCGCCTCCGTGTTCTGGAGCGCGCGCTTGTTCTGGTGGTCGCCGGGGTTTTCCTCCATGTGCTCGTGGAGGCGGACCGCCCGCTCCATGAGGTTGCGGAGGTCCTCGGGGAGGTCGGGGCCGGCGTCGTTCTCCTCGAGGATCTCGGTGATCTTCTTGTCGGTCGCCAGCGAGACGTCCGGGACGGGCGTCCCGTTGACGCCTTCGTCGCGCAGTTTCAGGCCGATCTCGCTGGGGCTGTGGCCGGCCTCGGCGAGTTCGACGACGCGCTCCTCGATGGCGTCTTCGTCTACGTCACTCCACTCCGGGGGGTCGTCTGCCACCGGCTTGTCCGAATCGGACGAGCCGCGGCGGCGTGTATGCATTCGTGCCATTGTTGGTTGGAACGCTACGTACCGCTGTCCTGCCGTGACGGCAAGCGTGTGTGCGCCCCGTCCGCCGTGAGAGTCACGGAGAGGTGGCGCGAACACGGCCGCAATCCCAAGCCACGCAATCACGTGGCGAGTCAGATTTGCGGTCGTGCGTTCCCACCGGAGAGTGGCTCCTGGCACACTAAACGGTTTCTATCCTGCGGGGATCCGTGCGGACGACGGACGGCCACGCCCCCAGTCGTCCAGCCTTGATAGCGGACGCATCTCCCAATCCGTTATCAACTCCAAAACGAGATAACCGCGACAATGTGGCCGATATTCTACCTGAAAATCAACTGTGATAAAATAGCCCGGGTGCTTATTGACTGGCGGAATCAAGGCTTCGTAAGATGCGTGTCGACAGTCGCGCCGTCAGCGTCCCCCTCGGAGTCGTATTGCTGTTCGCCATCGTCGTGATGGGGGTCGCGGTCGTGGTCACGGTCGGAGCGACGGCGCTGGACGACACGCGCGGACAGATGGACGTCGAACGTGCCGAGAAGATCCTCACGCAGTTCGACTCGAAGAGCGCGCTCGTCGCGCTGGGGGAGACGGAGAGCCAGGGCGTCACGCTCGCGAGAGACGAAAACGCACAGTTCTCGCTCGACGACGACGCCGGGTGGATGAACGTGACGGTCACTGATCCGGCGAACGACACCGTCGAGCAGGTGGTGAACGTCTCGCTCGGTGCGGTCAAATACGAGAACGGGCGGACGACGCTCGCCTACCAGGGCGGCGGCGTCTGGCACTCGACCGACGGCGGGGCACGGATGGTCTCGCCGCCGGAGTTTCACTTCCGCGACGCAACGCTGACGCTCCCGCTCATCTCCGTCGACGGCGACCGGTCGCTCGACGGGACCGCACGCGTCTCGAAGCGGGCGGCGACCGGCATCCGATATCCCAACACCACAACCAGCCCCCGCTTCGAGAACCCGCTCGAGGACGGCGTCGTCAACGTGACCGTCCAGAGCGACTACTACCGCGCCTGGGGCAACTACTTCGAGACCCGGACCGACGGCAACGTCAGTTACGACGCCGGGCGCGAGACGGCAACCGCGACGCTGGTCGTCCCGTTCAACGAGGGATTCGACAACATCGTCGCGACGACGGAACCAGGCGGAATCAAACCCAGTAACAAAAATAGCAAGGTACCCGAACCGTCCGAGACCGGCGTCGCCTATCCGCTCGCCGATTCGCGCATCGAATCACAGGTCGAGGAGTGCGAGACCAACCCCTCGGCGTGTACCAACGTTAGCGGCGACGTCACGATCACCTCGCCAGGCACGTACTACAATTACCAGAAGTTCGGCGGGAACCTCGACGTCCAGAACCCCGGTGGGAACGTCACCGTCGTCGTCGAGGGGAACTTCCAGCCCAGCTCGGTCGAGATCGACATCACCGACGAGCACACAGTGACGGTCCTCGTTCGGAAGTCCTTCTCGACGGGAGAAAACTCGGTAAACGGCGACGGTGACGACGATCTTGGCGATGACGCCGACGACCTCGTCGTCGCGATGCACTCCGACGGCGCGTTCAACGGGAACGGGAAATTCCGGTTCGTGGGACTGCTCTACGCGCCGGGATCCGACTGCAACCTCAACGGCGGCGGCGGCCACAAGTACGAGAATGTTATCGGCGGCGTCATCTGTGAGGAGATAACGATCAACGGCAAACCAAACAAGTTCGTCTACGACGACAGCATCGAGAACGTGGACATGAACCTCGACGGCGACGAGACGAAGATTACCTTCCTCCACGTGACGGTCAACCGGGTCGAAGTCTCGGACTAAGCCGTCCACGACGGGCAGTACGGGCAGGTGACGTCCACGACGGGCAGTACGGGCAGGTGACGTCCACGACGGGCAGTACGGGCAGGTGACGCCCACGACTGACGGGTGGCCCTTCTCAGGATTCGAGCGCTATCGCGAGCCGGTAGTCGACGACGTAGAGGCGCTGGGGGACGTACCCAAGCTGACACTCGACCCGCTGGGGGCCCGCCGTCGAACACGACAGTTCGGGGTGTGAATCGAGCATCCGCAGCCAGAGATCCCGGCGCGGCGACGTAACGTTGATCCACACGTCGTCGAACTGTCCGCTCTCGTCGCCCACCGCGACGCGTCGGCTGTTGGCGATCGCGCGGACGAGCACCGTCGACCCCTGGATCGACGGTTCCCCGTCGGTTGCCGAGGCCGTGTCGACGACCGGAATGTGCGTCCGCTCCGGTTCCAGCACTGGCGACCAGGACTCGAGGACGACCCCCTCGCCACCGGGCTCGACGCGGAACACGGCACCCATCACGTAGACGAGTTCCGTCCCGCCGGCGTCGTAGATGATCGGATGTGGCTGGAACGTCCGATTTTCCAGAAACGTCGGGTCGGACTGGTTCGGGTCCCGGACCTCGACCTGGATCGGGTCGCCGAGTCGAATGGAGTTCTCGCTGAGACTGATCTCGGTCGCGCGACTCGGCGCGTCGCGACGAACCACGTCGTCGACGTTGTCCGAGAGCACCTCGAACGCCCGCTCGGCGTTGTTGACCTGTTCGGCGTCACGAGCCGTCTGCAGGGCGTTCAACCCCCCGACCGAGATGATCGCGACGACGCTGATGACCAGCGAGAACACGAGCACGAACCCGACGAGGTCGCTCACGGCGCGGTCGAGTTCGACCGTCCGCCCCGGTCGATCGCGGCCGGTCCCACTCCGCCTCGGTCGCTCGCGGTCGGTCCCGCTCCGCCCCGGTCGCTCGCGGTCGGTCCCGCTCCGCCCCGGTCGCTCGCGGTCGATCACGACGACACCTCCAGTTCGTCGGCGGCGGGGTCGTAGGTGATCGTGACCGTTCCGCCGTCGATCCCCGTATCGGCGATGGACGCCGCCGTCTCGGCGCGCACGGACACCGTGACACCGGGACCCGAGGCGGTGAGGTTGATCCACTGGACCGAGCCGGCGGACTCGGTCCTGATCGTGTACTCGCTTCCGGCGACCCGTGCCGGGAGCGGGCGCGTCATCGTCAGCGTCTCCGTCGAGTGGCTCGACTGAGCCAGCCTGTCCGCGGCAACGAGGTCGCTCGCGAGATGCTCGCCGATGACTTCGAGTTCCGTGCGGACGACCTGCTCGCGGCTGTCGTCGACGAGCCCGCTGGCGGCCGTGACCAGCCCGGCCACCAGCAGCGTCGCGATGGCCAGCGAGAGCGTGTAGTCGAGCGTCGTCGACTGCCCGCGGCTGCCGACCCGAACGGCGGGCCGGCGGAGCCGGTCATCCATCGTGATCACCCGGCTCGATCCGGATCTTCGCCCGGTAGTCGAGGTCGGCGGTCCGATAAACCAGGTCGACGGTCATCCGGTAGAGCGCGTCCTCGGTCCGCGGGTCGCCCGAGTCGGGAGAACTGTAGACCCTCCCGGGGCCGTCGTCGACGACCATCGAGTAGTGCCCCCGGACCGCCGTCCCGTTGCGGTACTCGAGGTCGTACGACCCCGAGACACCCTCGGCGAAGGTCAGCGCGTCGCAGGGCTCGCCCGCGACGGTCCCCGCGGTGACGTTCACCCACGCTGTGTCGTCGTTGTGGCGACAGGTCTCGAAACTCCCGCCGGCGGCGACGCCGACCACGATCTCGTTCGTCGAGGTGTTCTTGGTGACGTTCAGGTGCCACCGGTCGGCGTTCGCGGTGTCGTTGGCGACGATCCGGAACTCGTCGTCGCCGCGCTCGCGGAGGTCGGACCGGCCGTCGACGAAGACGTTGAACGCGCGAACGGCGCTAATGCCGCCCGCGACCGTCCAGTTCGCGTCGTCCTCCTCGCTGGCGAAATCGTCCGATTCGTCGATGATCGCCGTCCCGTGTACCGTCCCCGCGACGCTGACGTTGGGGACGTGCCCCCGCCTGGCCTCCTGCTGGGTCGAAACGGCGTCGAGACCCGCTATCGCGTCGGTCACGTTGGCTTCGAGGCTGGCATGGTCACCCCCGTCGACCGCGTGTGCGTACTCGAACGCCTCCAGCGCCGCCGATTCGACGGCGCGCTGATAGACCACGGCGTCGGTCGCACCCGAGGAGTCGCTCCGTGTCGCCAGGTTCTCCGTGTAGATAGCCGAGTTCATCACCAGCGCCAGCGCGATCAACACCACCGCGATGACGAACCCGGCCACGAGGATGAGCTGGGCGCGCTCGCGCGCCCCCGACTCCGGACTCGCGCCGAACGGCCTCAGATCCGCCACACGACCACCTCCACGCGAACGACGTTGTAGACGCTCCCCGAGGAAACGTCCGGCGCGAAGTAGTCGCCGGTGTCGCTGACGTTCGTCCCGGTCGCCGCCCCCCCGTCGTCGTACAGCGGGTCGTTGTCGTACAGGACCAGCGTCCGGCCGGCCCCGACCGCGTTGTCGCTGGGGCGACCCTGATAGACCAGTTCCTTGGTCCGCACGTCGCCCTCGGCCCCCTCGTAGACCAGGTCCACGTTGTACGCGATCCCCCGGCTGTTGAACGAGCGGTCGAACATCCGCCCGAGGTCGTTCGGCGGCGGATTCGATGCGTAGTAGCCCAGGTCGGTGGTGTCGTGGAACTGCTCCCCGGAAGCGTTCCAGAACAGCACGGCCCGCTCGAGGGCGCCCGTCTCGGCCGCGCTGGCGAGAATACCCTGCGCCGTCGCCCCCTGCTGGTTCTCGAGATGCTGGCTGGACGTACTCGCCGACAGCGGCGTCACCGCCGTCATCTCCAGCGCGAAGATGACCGCCGAGAGCATGATCAGCGCCGCCACCATCCCCTCCAGCGTGTGGGCCTGGCCTCGGTCGGGAACTCCCACCGAGACGACCGGCCGCTCGCGGTCCGCTGACGGCGTCACCACAGCACCACCCTGATTGTCACGTCGTGGCCGTCGAGCAGGACGACCCGCCGGGCGTTGACCGTCTTCTCGCCGCTCGCCGTGGGATTCGCTCCCGCCGCGAGCAACACGTCACCGTTCGATCCCGGCGTACAGTCCGTGCTATCCCGTTCGACGACGGTTTCGCCACCCTCGTCCCAGCACAGTATCGCGTCCCCGTCCGTGCCGGTGACGTCCCCGCTGATAGAGACGTTCACGCCGCTCCGGTCGCCGACGCCGACCCGCTCGGCGAGCGTGCTCCCGTCGAACTCACAGGCCGACGGCGCGCTCCCGTCGAAAAACGCCCGGGTGCAGTCGGTATCGAGGGCGTATGGTTCGCTCGCGTTCCCGAGCAGTCGCTGTGAGAGGTCGTCTACCATGCGGTTGGCCGCCGGCGCCTCCGACTTCGTCCCGCCGACGAACGGCTGGAGCATCCCCGGGACGAAGGCGACGATGAACGCCAGCGAGATGAGGAACACGCTCATCCCGATAGCGAAGTCGATGGTCGTCTGACCGCGCCGCCCTCGACCTGCCGAGCCGACGGCCCGCCGGGGCGGCGGGCACGTACCCGTTGCTGGCCGGTCGGTCTCGGCGGCCCGGTCGGTCTCGGAGGACTGGCCGCAGCCGGCCGACCAGTTGCTCGCGGCGTCCGCGGGTCTTCGGGGGTCCGCGCCGCCTGGGCCCCCCTGTGGTGGCTCGGTCACGTGCATCCGTGTGTGGTCACGGTGGCCGCAGGCTGTTCGCGTGCCCCCCGACACGCCCGCGGCCATACCGTGTGGTATCGGTCGAGACGAAGCCCACGCTAATAGCCGTTGGGCCCACGTTACAGATGCTGATAACATCGAATCACACGGATCGGGTAGCTAACACGAGTGAGTACGAGAACTGATACCGATCCGCCCGTTTTCGCGGTTCGATGGGTTTAAACAAGCCGCCGGGTTACCCGAGAGTGCGTGCGGGCTCGTAGATCAGTGGTAGATCATCCCCCTGGCACGGGGAAGGCCCCGGGTTCAAATCCCGGCGAGTCCATCGGAGCGACCGAGTTTTTCGAGGGTGCGAGAATGGATAAGCTGGAGATTTGAACCCTGGAAGTCGCAGCGCCGACCATCGGGAGGCGACCGTCTTCCTCTGGTTCAAATCCCGGCGAGTCCACTACTCTCCGCCGCGAACAAGTTCGTGAGCGGCGCGAATCGTCGTCGACGCCCGGAATTCGAACCCCTGGAAGTCACAGCGCCGAGCGGAGCGAGACGACCGTTTTCCTCTGGCTCAAATCTCGCGTTTCCATCCGAGCGACCGAGTTTTTCGAGGAGCGAGACTACAGCGGATTATCGCCCCTTTTCTCGGTCGTCACTGACGAAGTGCGGCGAGGTCGATCAAAACTCACCCGACGAAGATTTTTACCGGATCACGGCCTATCTCACGTCGAGATGGCTCAACAGAGCGCGCGTATCGTGGCGACACCGGACGTGCTCGGCGGCGACCCGCGTATCGACGGCACCCGTCTCAGCGTCTATCGCGTTCACGAACTCGTCGAGAGCCGCGGTCTCGAACCACAGACCGTCGCGGACCGCTTCGACGTGGACGTGGCCGATGTGTACCGGGCGCTCGCGTACTATCACGAGCACCCCGGTGAAATGGCGGCCATCACCGAGCGATGGGACGAGCGTCAGCGGGCGGCCGAGACCGATCCGAACGTCGCTATTGGACCGGCCGACGCGCAGGAGTAGCGCCGGATGCAACTCTCCGTTCTTCTCGACGAGAACGTCGAAGCGGACCTCGCTCGGAAACTCACCCGTGAGGGTCACGATGTCGAGCGCGTGGTCGAGATAGAATCACTCGGTATCGGAGCGCCGGACAGCGAGGTTCGGCGATACGCCCGTGAAACTGACCGTATTATCGTCACCTACGACGACCATTTCGCCGACCCGGACGACGACCACGCTGGCGTGTTCTACTGTCCGAACCAGGACCTCTCATCGTTCGATGTTTTTCGTATCATCACTGCGATCACCGACCACTTCGACGACCGCGAGAGTTTGCCACCGGTCGTCTACCTGAGCGAAAACTGGCTGTAGTGGAAAGGAGGCTGTCGACGAATCGTGGGCCACCGCTCCGGTTCTGGAAACGCGTCATACTCTCGACCGGTCAGTGAACTACGCCGCGCTCCTAGACGTAGATGTGGCCTTCCTCGCGCGGGCCGTGCCGGGGCGGGTCGCCGGCGGTCGACCGGCCGGCCGACACCGCCGCCGCGAGGCTGTCGAGCGCGCGCGGGTCGGACTCGTAGGTCTCCCGGAAGTCGCCCAGACCGACGCTGCAGGTCTCGATGCCGTCGACGTTGGTGGCGCGGCGCTCGCGGTGGTCGCCCCGATAGCCCTCGCGGTAGAGGCCGAGCCAGCCGAACGTCGCCGCCGGGTACACCTCCACGACGCGCGTACCCGCACTGGCCGCCTTGCCAGCACCCGCTTGCATCGGTGAGACGGTCACGTCGGGGTCGTCGACGAACGCGCCGAGGACGTCGCGGACGCCGTAGAAGGTCCGGTCCTGCACGCGGGCGTCGTAGGGACAGGGCGCGGCCCGCCGAAGATCCGTCTCGCGGCGGAGCGCGGCGGTGCCGTCGCCAGTGTAGCCGCGGGCGGTCGACCGGCACGTCGAGGCGAACGCGTCGGGGCCGTCGGGGCCGTCGCCGGCGAGCCACGCGGCCAGTCCCGTCCAGCGGCCGCCACAGTGCTCGTCGAGCAGCGCTCGGGGGAGGCTAAACGGGAAATCGAGGCCGACGACGGCGAAGTCGGTCGCCCGCTCGCGCAGACCCGCGTGGGCTGACTCGCGGTCGACGCCCCACTCGTCGGCCCCACGATAGCAGTCCTCGACGACCAGACCGTCGGGCGTGTGTCGCGCCTCCGTCAGTCGGATCGACCGACCGGCGTCGCTGGCCCCGCTGAAGTCGACGCCCAGGACGCGCGAACCCATATCACCCGTCTCTCGGCGGTCCGATATGAAGGTTTGGCTCCGTTCACCACGCGACGACCCGCACAGTGGCAGTTCCGGGACGCGGACTCGCGCGCTGACATCGCTGCGGATCCGTGCCCGCGTCGAAAACAGTATGCCGCGTCCGCCACAACGACCGACTATGCCACCGACAACGGAGATCAAGTGCACGTCAGAGGACTGCTTCCTGGACATGTTCGAGAACCACTACACCTACGACGTGCCCGACGACCACGGCGTCGCGGACCTGCAGTGTCCGGTCTGTGGCGGCACCGACTGTCTCGAGGAGATCGAACTGTAGCCGGCCGCAGTCGTCGGTCGCCGGACCGGCCCGCCGACGATGCCTGGGTCCCCGTCGCCGACGCCGGGGCCCCGCCGCCGACGCTGGGGTCCCGCCGCCGACGCCGAGGGCCCTCGCACGCTCGTTCTGTCCTGTCGTCGCGGGCACAATCCTCAAGGCGATACCGTCCCAACCGGCAGGTATGAACGTCATCCGCGACATCGGCGAGTCGCTGGGGAACGCAGTCATCGAGAACGTCGGCCGGGCGATGGGCCGCGCCCAGGAGCGGTCGCCGCTGCCGGTCGACCTGCTCGAGAGCGAGGACGCCTATCTCGCCATCTTCGACGCGCCGGGCGCCGAGAACTCGGACGTCCAGGTACAGTACCGCGACGGCACGGTCGAGGTCCGCATCGACCGCTTCCGCGGGTTCCACGAAGGCTTCGAGATGCGCTATCCCGGCCGCGGGCTCGCGCTCGACGGCCGGGTCGAACTCCCGGCCGACGCGCGCGTCGACGCCGACGCCGCCAGTGCGACCCTCCAGGAAAACGGCACCCTCCACGTCCGCGTCCCGAAAGTCGAAGACGCCGGGAAGGTGAACGACGCCAGCGTCGAGGACGCACACGACGACGGAACCGAAGACGACGCGGACGAGTAGCCGCGCTTTCTCCGACGCGACCCAAAATGGCGCTCGTCACTCCTCGACGGTCATCCCCTCGACGACCCGGAACTCCTCGTCGCCGTCGAAGCGACGCGGGTCGAACGGGTCGATCCCTTCGCCGCCGAGTATCTCCTCGGCGACGCGTTCGCCGGTCGCCGGCGCGCGCATGAACCCGCCGCCGTGCCAGCCCGTCGCCACGTAGCGTGGCTCCTCGCCGGCTCGACCGAGGAGCGGGTTCCGGTCGGGCGTCGCCGTACAGAGGCCGGCCCAGGCGCGGTCGGCCGTCACGTCGACGTCGAGAGTCCGGCGGACCCGCTCGCGAGCGGTGGCGACGAACCCGTCGTCGGCCGACTTGTCGTAGTCGTCGGGGTCGAACTCCCGTTCGTCGGTCCCGTCGCCGACGAGGAGACGGTTCACGCTCCCGCCGTTCGCGTCGCCCGCGTGCGGCCGGAGGTAGAACCCCTCGGTCGCGTCATAGGTGATCGGTACGTCCCCAGGGTCGACTGGTGCGACCGGGTCCGTCACGAGCGCCTGGACGCGGTAGGGCTTCATCGGGATGGCGACGCCGGCGTCGGCGAGGACCCGCTTCGAGTGGGCGCCGGCAGCGACGAGGACCGCGTCGAAGCGGTCGGCCCCGGACGGTGTCTCGACCGCTCCCGGGTCCGATTCGGACAGCGAAACCGGCGTCTCGGTTCGGATCGTCGCACCAGCGTCCCGCGCTCGCTCGGCCATCGCCCGGACGTAGCTGGCGGGGTCAACGAAGCCGGCGGTTCGGGCGACGGCGGCGACGCGCACGTCCGTGGCCGCGGCCGCCAGCGCCGGGAACCGGTCGGCCAGTTCGGTCGGGTCGAGCAGCGCCACGTCGCGGTCGTTGACCCGCATGCGTTCGACGCTCTCGCGGACGGCACGGGCGCGGCGCTCGTCGCCCGCGCGGGCGAACCAGACGTAGGGGGCGTCGCGAACGTCGATGGCGCCGTCGGCGTCGAGCGCGCGGAACCGTTCGAGCGCGCGGTCGGCGATAGCGGCGTCGATGTCCTCGGCGACGGCGTCGTAGACGATGCCCGCCGCGCGACCCGAGGATCCGCTGGCCAGGGCACCCCGCTCGTAGAGGACCACGTCCGCGCCCCGCTCGGCCATGTCGTGGGCCGCCGTCACGCCGACGGCGCCGCCGCCGACGACGGCCACTCGCTCGGTCATGGCGGGAGTTCGGCCCGTCGGCTGTTAAACGACCCCCTCGATCCCCCGGCTCTCCCGAACCGAACTGACACACGGCCGTCACCATGGCCGAGGTTAATGTGACGCGAATCCGTGCGTCAGGACATGCTCAGTGAGGGAGACCCGGCGCCGGATTTCATCCTGCCCGGAACCGACGGCGAACACCTGCGCGAGTATATGCTCGCTGACTTCACGCGTGAGGGGCCGGTCGTCCTCGCCTTCTACCTGTTCGACTTCCACCCGGCCTGTACGGAGGAGATCTGCGCGCTCCAGGACCTGGGATGGTTCACGCTCCATCCCGAGGCGGCGGTGCTGGCGGTCGGGACCGACAGCGCGTTCAGCCATCGGGCGTTCGCCCGCGAGCACGGCATCGAGTTCCCGTTGCTCTCCGACAGCGACGGCGCCGTCAGCGAGCGCTACGGCGTGCTCTACGACGAGTTCGAGGGTCACCGTCTCGTCTCGAAGCGCGCGCTGTTCGTCGTCGACGGCGACACGAAGGTCCGGTATCGCTGGGTCGCCGACGACCCGGGCGAGTTACCCGACTGGGACGAGGTACAGGGAGTCCTCGACGACCTGTAGCGGGACAGGAGAAATCGCGGCCGCGGGCGAGCGAGATCGGTCGCTGGCGAGCGAGCGTGCCACCGCGAGCGGACACCCGTGGAACGGCTTACTCACGTCGTGCCGCGATTGATAGAGCGGAAGGTGGCGACGAGTTCGCCGAAGTCCGGGTGCGAGTCGTCGAGTTCGCGCCCGAGTTCCTCGGCCTCGGCCTTGAGGTCGGCGTACTCCTCGCTCTCGGCGAGTTCCGACGGGGACAGCTCCGCCTCGAGGATCTCGATCTTCGAGACGACGGAGAAAAACTCCTCCAGACGCGGGTCGTTCGCGGGCCGGGCGTCGAGTTGCTGGTCGAGCGTCGTGAGCAGGGTGTCGCTGTCGATGGGCTTGCAAAGGTAGTCGTCGAAGTCCATCTCGAGGATGTTCAGGTCCGGGTCGACCGCAGTGGTCATCACGACCACGCAGTCGTACCCCCGCTCGCGGATCCGCTCGAGCACGTCGTCGCCGTGGATGTCCGGCATCCGTCGGTCGAGCAACACCGCGTCGACGCGCTCGTCGATTTTCTCCAGTGCCTCCTCACCCCCGTGGGCGACCACCGTCTCGTAGCGCTCCCCGACCTTGAGTGCGAGGACATCCGCGACTTCCTCCTCGTCGTCGACGACGAGCACCGTCGGCCGCCCCGGACTGTTCGGTGGCAAGTCAGTCCCATCTCCGTTCTCGTGGGCTTTCACTCTGTCGGAGCGGCTGGTGGACGACCCGCCACTCGCCGTCCACGCACCCGACCACACCGCCGGCTACCACGCACGGCCGACAATGTTATATGTGAACAACACACATACATTATGGAGGGACGGAGATGTCACGTCACGCGGACTGGCTCCGGCGAGCGGACGCGGAGATACTGCACCACCTCGAGCGCGAGCAGCCGACGTACGTGCCGCTGGTCGCGAGCCGGCTCGGACTCGATCTCGACTACGCGGAGCAGCGGTGTTCGAAACTGGCCGCCGAGGACCTCATCGAACCGGTGAGTCACGAAGTCATCTACCGAATCACAGACCGCGGGCAACGGCAGCTCTCCGCCTACGCCGACGCCGAAGGGGTGCCACGGCCCCGCCACGCGACGGCCGAACCGACGCCCTGACTCATCCGATCGTCAGCCGCGACCCGTCCGGTCGGTCCACCGGATCCGCCCGATCGGCCCATTGAACCCGTCCGATCGACTCGTTTACTCGCGGCGCTCGAAGAGGACGAGTCCGACCATCGACATCGCCAGGTCACCGTCAGTGCTCGTCTCGATACGGACGCGTGCGAGTCCCGCCTCGTCGCTCCAGGGCTCTTTCTCGACGATCTCGGTCTCGACGGTCAGTTCGTCGCCTGGCCTGACCGGTTGGTGCCAGCGGAGTTCGTCCACGCCGAGTGCGCCGCGGGTCGCTGCCTCCGAGAGGACCCCGTCGACGAGCAGTCGCATCGTCAGGGCGGCAGTGTGCCAGCCGCTGGCCACCAGTCCGCCGAAGGGTGTCTCCGCCGCAGCCTCCGCGTCGACGTGAAACGGTTGGGGGTCGTACTGCTCGGCGAACGAGACCATATCCTCTGCTGTCACCTCGCGGGACCCGGTGGCGGCCGTCTCGCCCTCTGTCAGGTCCTCGAAGTAGTCCATGCGCCGCATACGCACCCGGGGGTCAAATTACTCCGCTCGAAAACGAGGCCGCAGAGAAAAGCGTCGAACAGCGGACGCGCCGGTCAGCCCGCGATGGCGTTGGTCGCCGTGCCGTTCGTCGCGGTCTGGTTCGTCGCAGTCTCGTTCGTCGCGGCGGCGGGTTCGGGCTGGTTCTCGTCGACCCAGGTCCCGAACGCCGACTGATTGCGCACGTCGATCGTGCCGAGCATCTCGGAGTGGCCGACCCCGCAGTACTCGGCACAGTAGAGCTGGTATTCACCCGTCGAGGTGACGTTCGTGAAGATGTAGTTCGACTGCTCCGGGAACGCGTCCTGTTTCAGCCCCAGTCCGGGGGCGTGGAACGCGTGTAACCAGTTGACGGCTGTGATGTTCAGCCGTACTGGTTGATTGGCCGGCAGAACCATCGTGTTCATGCTGCTGACGTTCTGGTCGGGGTAGTCGAACGACCACGAGTACGTCTGTGCGGTCACCTGCACCTCGAGGACCTCCTCGTTGTCATCGATGACGTCGTTCCCGGCGTCGGCGGTGGCGGCGGTGACGAACGCACTCGACAGCGTCAGGTAGGAGGCGACGCCGACGAACAGCAGGATGATCGCCGTCGCGACGGTCCAGGTGATCTCGAGACGACGGTTCTCCTTGGTCGGCATCGGCGACTCGTTCTTGCGGAACTTCCAGACGGTGTAAATGAGGATCCCCTCGACCAGCACCGTGATCGGCACTGCGATGTAGAGCAACTGGTTGTTGAGGTCCCAGATGAGTTTCTCCGTCGTGGAGTCGGCGGTCGACTGGGCGGCCGCCGGTTCGACCGCCAGCGCGGCCAGTCCCGCCGCGAACAGCGCCAGCGTCGCGACGCGCTTCCCTCTCATGGATCGGCGTTGGGAACGTCGGCATATTAACGTGCTGAATCCACGCTCCGTGTCGGAACAATGATGATGAATGGCCGACCCCCGAGAGAGCCGAACGTGTCCGGGTTCGCCCGCGCTCGAACGCGTCGGAAGCGCGAACACTAAGTGCGGACACCCCAAAGCCCGGGTAACGGAGGTATCGCACGTGCTTACTCGCGCCGAGGCGCCCGACTTCTCGACCCTGCTCGCGGCGACGGCGATGGGCGTCTACCTGCTCGTCGTCGTCGGCGCCACCGCCGCCATCGCCGACGCGGCGCGGGCCTGTTCGGGCTGGCCGGTCTGTGACGGGCCCGTCACGCTCTCGAACACCGCGTTGCTCGTCGCCTGGGGTCACCGGGTGACTGCGGCAGTGGTCGGCGTGCTGGTCGTCGTCACCGCCGTCGTCGGACTCGTCCGCCACGACACCTCGCGCCCGCGGGTCAACGCCGCCGTCGGACTCGCGCTCGTGCTCTTTCCCGTCCAGGTCGCCCTGGGCGCCGCCGTCGTCCTCAACGGCCCGACCGACCTGCTGACCACCGCCCACCTCATCGCCGGGATGGGCATCTTCACCGCGCTCGTCCTCGCGCTCGCGTGGGAACTCGAACCCGCCGAGAGCGACGCGCCCAAAGAGGGGTGGGCCGTCGAACCCGGTGTCGACGCCGCGACCGCTGACGCCCCATCCGTCGACGCCCCGTCCACTGACGCCCCAGCCGCCGACGCCCCAGCCGGAGACGACTCAGTCGGAGACGATTCAGCGCCGGTCGCGGCCGCCGACCTGCCCGTTCGCCGGCGCGTTACCGCCACCGCCTTCGCCTACTTCCGGCTGATGAAGCCCCGGCTGATGTGGCTGCTCTGTCTCGTCGCCGCCGCGGGAATGGCGCTGGCCGCCGGCCCCGCACTCACCGTTCGGACCGTCGTGCTCACGCTCGGCGGGGGCGTCCTCGCCATCGGCGCCAGTGGCACGTTCAACCACGTCCTCGAACGCGAGAAGGACAAGAAGATGAACCGAACCGCCGACCGGCCGGTCGCGACCCATCAGATCCCGGCACGGCGTGCGGTGACATTCGGCCTGGCGCTCGCGGCCGCCTCGCTCGTCGTCTTCGCGCAGGTGAACCTGCTCGCTGCGGCGCTCGGCCTCGCGGCCATCCTCTTTTACAGCGTCGTCTACACGCTCGTCCTGAAGCCCAACACCGTCCAGAACACGGTCATCGGCGGGTTCGCCGGCTCGCTCCCGGCGCTCATCGGCTGGGTCGCCGTCACCGGCCGCTTCGGACTGACGGGCCTGACCCTCGCCGGCGTCATCTTCCTGTGGACGCCCGCCCACTTCTACAACCTCGCGCTCGCCTACCAGAAGGACTACGCTCGCGGCGGCTTCCCGATGATGCCCGTCGTCCGTGGCGAGGCCGTCACGCGCAAGCACATCCTCTACTACCTCGGTGCGACGCTGCTGTCGGCCGTCGCGCTCGCCGCGCTGACGGACCTCGGGTGGGTGTACGCCGCCGCGACCAGCGCCTTCGGCGCCGTCTTCCTGTGGGCCGTCGTCCGCCTCCACCACGAGCGCACCGAGTCCGCCGCCTTCCGGGCCTTTCACGCCTCGAACGCCTACCTCGGCGCGCTGCTGGTCGCGATCGTGATCGACGCGCTCGCGGTCTGACTCGCTCTCACACACCCCACGATGGCTACCTCGACACCGTCGCTCGCGCTCGACCGCCTGCGCCCGCACCGGGAGACGCTTCTCTACGGCGCGCTCGTCGTCAACACCGAGATTCTGCTGCTTGCCCTCTATGCGACGCTCGGGGACGCAGAACTGCTCTCGCTGTCGGGCCTGCGTCTGTGGGCCTACCCGTTCGTCTGGATCAACGTCGGCCTCTGGGCGATCCTCCGCACGTCGCCCGCGTCGGCCCCACCCCGCCGGCGCCGCCTCGTCGCCGTGCTGGCCGCGGGCTATTTCGGCCTCCTCGTCTACGCCGGCGGGATGGTCGGCATCGGGCACACCCACGGCCCCGACTCCGCGCGAATCGTCTGGACGTCCATCCCCCCGGGCTGGAGTCCCGCAGTCCTCTACAGCGGCGGCGGGGTGGCGCTGACGCTCATCCCCTACAAGCTCGTCGGCTACGCGGCGCTTGCCTATCTGGTGTACGCGACCGTCCTCGACGCCGCGGGGTCTGCCGTCTCGGGCGTGCTCGGCCTGCTCTCGTGTGTCTCGTGTAGCTGGCCGGTACTGGCCTCGCTCGCGACCGGCCTCTTCGGGAGCGGGACCGTCCTCGCCAGCGCGGCCGCGGGGTGGTCCTACGACCTCTCGACGGTCGTGTTCGTCGCCACCGTCGCCCTGCTGTACTGGCGGCCGTTCGGCGCCGAGCGAGCGAGCGAGTGAGGACCCGATTGACGGGTCGAATGAGCGAACCGATCGACCGACCGAGCACGTAGTTTTACCACCGCATCCACTGTAGTCGGACTTATGACGACGGTTACCCTCGAATACTGCGTACCGTGTGGCTTCCGCGAGCGGGCGCTGAACACACAGGAGGCGATCCTGAACGGCCTCGAACGCGAGATCGACCGCTTCGAACTGGTGATGGGCGAGCACGGCGTCTTCCGCGTCGACGTCGACGGACAGACCGTCTACGACAAGGATGAAGACGACATGGACGTCGACGACATCGTTCGCGCGGTGCGGGACGAAGTCTGAGACGGTCGGTTGTGCCGGTGTGCCGGTATTTCGCCGACCGATCCGCCGTGCCGAGTTCGCCGTACAATCCACGGCGTACTGATGGTCCACCGGACATGGAAGGGTCGGTTTCGGTCCGCGGACCAGTGAAGGAAGCGTCGCCACTCGTCGAGTTAGCGCGTGAAAAAACGAAAAGAAAGCGGCGTCAGCGAAGGGGGAGAGCCGTTATATCGAGACGGCTTCCTGGTTGGCGAGCGAGTCGGGAACGCGGAGCAACACCGTCTTCGTCGCACCGGACGGCGTGGTTATCGAGAGCTCTGCGGTCGAGCCCGCTTCAAGCGTGCCGGGGTCGACATTGATAGTGAAGCGGTCACCCGAGGAGAGCACCGGAATCGTGTCGTCCTCGTCCTGCACCGCGGTAAGGACGAACTCGGAGTCCTCGGCCGGCGTCTCGCTGTCACTGTAGGTCAGGTCGTGACTACCGTCAGGCGCGATGAGGCTGATCGTCGTCTGGCTCATGTCGATGTCGCTCGCACCCGGCGAGCGGGTGACGATGACTTCGATGCTACCGACCTTGGGTTCGACACCCGCGTTGTCGGCGTCAACCAGCGCGAGCGTGTCTCCGAGGTCTCCGGAGCTCAGCTGAACGTCAGTTCCGTCGTTGCTGAGAACAACGTCCTCGGAGAACTGGACCAGATCACTGTTACCGCGGTCGACCTCTAGAGTCTGTCCGTCCGGCCCGGTTAGTCGGTACGTGTTGTCGGAGAGGATGCTATCGTCTTCAAGGATTTCAACGCCGATATTCACTTCACTGCTGTCGACATCAACGGTAATGGAGTCGCCATCACCGTTACTGATGTCAACGGTCGACGCCTGCGCGGAGAGGGTGAACTCACTCTCATCGAGGATGTCGATCGAACTGGTACCGTCGTCGTAGGTGAGTTGCGACGTCTTCAGTTCGACGGTCTCCGTATCGAGAGTCGTGTCGACGGAGACATCATTCGTAGTGCCGGAATCATCAGCGTCTTCAGGGACAGCGAGAGTGACTGCCGCGGTACCGCCGCTGGCAGTCAGCTCTTCTCCAGCCCCAAGATTGACAACGAACGATGCATCTCCGTTGGATTCCTCAACACGGTATGCCGATTCATTGATCGGAGCGAAGACGAGATCGACATTGCTCCCTGAAGTAATCGTGATCTGATTATCGGTCTCACCGGAACTATCGCCGAGTTCCGTGTCATCGGATGAGGTCGAAGCGGCAATCTCAGTCTCTCCGAGGAAGTCCCGTTCAGTACCGTCACCGAACGTAACGAGCAGGTTCGTGTCGTCAGCTGATGACGCACCAGCCGTCACCTGCCCGGTCGTCCCGATGACTTGCAGCTGATTGGTTACCTGGTCACTGCTCTCTTCACCCGTCTGTTCGGCGTTCGACTGCAGGAAGCCGGCGGTGTTTATCAGCACACCGGCCGCAATAGCGGCGACCAGGACCATCGCGATGAACACGATGAGAGTCCCGATACCGACCTGCCCGCGGTCGTTCGGTCGTTTCGAATCGATTGTATCGAACATGGTTTTTGGTCCGCCCGAGCGCATCGCACGGCTCGGACTTATCTCTGAAATTTGAATCCGTGTTATTAAGCCTATCTCGCAAAATATCGATATTGAAAACGCGATCTAAGTCGGAGAATGGCGCTTTCAAGCATGAAAATGGTCGTTTCAGCCCCTATAGATGGCGATTATGGTTTAGCGCGAAAATCTGACCTCTCTATCGATACTCGATATCAGAGAGAACCAGGCGACACTTTCCCGAACGATCCAGATCGAGTTTCTACTCGTACGTGACGAGGCTGTACATCACGAACAGGAATCCGAAGGTCGTCAGGCCACTGTTGACGAGCAGGAGCGACCGGGGGCCATCGAAGCCGGTCAGGAACGCGCTTATCATCGTCGCGGCCGCGCCCGCGACCGCCAGTGCAAATCCGAGCGAGAGATGGAGCATCGACTGCCTCGCCGTCTGGACGTACGCCCGCATCGCCATCCCGACCATCGTCAGCCCGGCGACGACGAATACGAACGTCGATACCGCGTAGAGAGTTTCGATCACCGTTGGCACACTGTCTCGGGCTACTCGATACCACATCTTAAATCCATCCTCAAAAATATCTCTCGTGATAACAGGCCACAGGACAGCAGAGAGACGCCTGAACACGAGGTTTTCGGGACACGGACGCTGATTCTCCCCGTGCCGAACACGTACCAGGGCATCTGCCGGGGCCAGATCACGTGCGGGGCATGCTACGCAGAGATCACGTGCGGGGCATGCTACGCAGAGATCACGAGCGGGACATGCTACGCAGAGATCACGAGCGGGGCATGCTACGCATCACGCGCACGCGTAAACTAACAAATAGAGAGCGGGGATGGTCCGCCAGCCAGTGTCGGGCGACGGGCGACGAGCGGGGATTGAGTTAGCTCTCGGAGAGCGTTCGCCACGCTTCGTCGAGTTTGTTGGTGACTTCGGAGCGTTCCTCGACGCTGACGGTCAGCGATTCGTCGAAATCGATGTGCACCGTCTCGACGTTTCGACGGTACACCTTGATCCTGCGTCTGTCGTCGGAGAGGATGTTGTCGTGTAGTTCCAGCAGGTCGTGCTCGGTGAGCTCGTCGATCCGCCGATAACAGGTGGCGATCGGGATCCCCAGCTCGTCGCTCAACTCCTGGGCGGACTGGGGTTCGTCGGTCGCGTCCAGTATTTCGGCACTGTATTTGTTACCCAGTGTTTGAAGGATCTCGGCTGAAGCCATCCGTTATCAAACCGTATATTCACCGGCGTATAAATCTATCGTCTGGATCCACGGCGTAAACAGTCTGACAGCGGAGACACTGAATTTTCGGGAAACCGGGCGTTTCCCACCATTGATACGGCCATTTCAAACCCAGATAACTGGTTATATCGCTGAGAACGAGCGGAAACGGCGCGTCCGGGACCCGCGTGACCGGCTCACCCGATCGGCGAATCGTCTTCGCTCATCATCGAGAACGCGCTGGCGTTCTGGTGGACATCGATCCCGCCCTGTGCGATCTCCATCGGGAACATGTCAGTCTCGATGTTCTGCTTGCGCATCTTGGCGACCCAGACGTAGCGGTTCACGCCCGACTCCGTCGGCGTCTGAATCAGGTAGATGTTCCCGTCGGTGAGGTAGTTCTCCAGTCCGATCTCCGTCTCGGGGAAGACGGCGCCTTGCTCGTTGGTCATCAGCGTCGTGAGCTCGTTCTGACTCAGGATGTCGGTGAACTTCAGGAGATAGGTCCGCTTCTCGGTCTCGGACTCGAAAAAGAGTTCGAACATCGCCAGCGAGTCGAGGACGAGCCGGTCGTAGTCGGCATCCTCGAAGTCCTCCAGGAGAAGGTCCAGCGACGAGGAAAAGTCGTTCTCCCGCAAGAGGACCTGCTTGTCGTAGACCTTGATGTCGCCGTTCTCGACGTGTTCGGCCCAGTTCTCGAAGCCGATCGATTCGGCGGCCTCCCGGAGGTCCTCGGCGTCCTCCTCGAAGGTGAGATAGATCCCCTTCTCGTCGTACTGCTCGACCCCGTTGTAGATGAACTGGAGACAGAGGATGCTCTTGCCGGCACCCGGGTTCCCGCTCACCAGTGTCGTCGAGTTCTTTACGATGCCGCCGTTCAGGATCGAGTCCAGCCCCTCGATCCCGGTTTTCGTTAGTTCGACCATGGTTCGATAGAACCCCGTGCAGTTCTGATACCGGTAAATCCGGTTGGAGTCCTAAAAAGTCTTGTTCATAGGAACGGCCGTCTTCCCCCGTTTCTCGACCGTTTCTCCGCCTGGCTCCGGAACCCCGATCCCGTCCGGAACTACGCCGAGTGGACCGCGACCGGGTCGACCCAGATGACAAAGTCGTCGTCGCGCTTGACGACGCCGCGGATCGACTCCTCGTCCTGACTGGGGGAGTCGTCGACGTCCTCGGCGTCGACCCTGACGACCTGGAACACCTCGTCGACCAGCCAGCCGACCGCGCCCTGGTCCTCGACGATCCCTGGATCGAAGACGATGATCCGCCCGGTGTCGTCGCTCCCGTCGAGTCCGAACACGACTGTCGGGTCGACGATGGACGTCGTCCGCCCGCGCAGGTCCATCACACCCTCGACGTGGGGCGGGGCGTTCGGGACCGTCGTCACCTCGCCGGCGTCGACGATCTCCGTCACGCAGTCGATGCTCACGCAGTAGGTTTCCTCGCCGAGCGCGAACTCGAGAACCTGCCCGTCGGTTCGCGTCGTCGCTGGATCCCGGGTCGTAGACATCTGTGGCTCTATCTCAGGGGAGCGCGACGCCGGACTTAAGCGTGGTCCCTGGGTTATCAGCAGTGATTCCACGGGCGGAGTATTTATTTGGGCGCTGGCGTCACTCACGGGATAGGTACGGTGTCGACTCCGAGACCGGACCGGACGCAGTGACCGGACATAGTAACCGGACGCAGTGACCGGGCACAGTAACCGGACGCAGTGACCGGGCGCAGTGACCGGACGCAATGGCCGGGACAGAAGCGAAACCGGCGACCGGACGCGGCGTCCGGCGTCGGTCGGAGTCGCCACCGGGAGCAAGATATGGCAGTAGGCGCCTCACCACGAGCGGTCGTCGCCGACGATTCGCACTTCATGCGGAGCGTCATCTCCGATATCCTGGAGGAGGGCGGCATCGAGGTAGTCGCCGCGGCGAAAAACGGTCGCGAGGCCGTCGACGCCGTCCGGGAGGTCGACCCCGACGTGGTGACGATGGACGTCGAGATGCCCGAGATGAACGGTATCGAGGCGACCGAACGGATCATGGCCGAACACCCGACGCCGATCTTGATGTTGAGCGCACACACCGACGAGAACGCCGACGTGACCTTCCAGGCAATCGAACGGGGGGCCGTCGACTTCTTCCGGAAGCCCGGCGGGGAGGTGTCGATGGAGATGTCCCGCCTGCAGGACCAGCTCGTCGAGGTCGTCGCATCGGTCGCAGCAGCCGATCCGACGGATTCGACGGCCGTCTCGTCGGCCCGCGCGGCGGGGTCGGGCGCGACCGCACCGGAAGCGAGTTCGGGCCCACAAGCCGAGACGGAGTACGTCGACGAACCGACGGTCGTGATCGGCTCCTCGACTGGCGGGCCGGCCGTCGTCGAGACGGTGCTCTCGGATCTCCCGCTCGCGGCGGATCTGCGGGTCCTCGTGGTCCAGCACATGCCGGGCGGTTTCACCGGCCGCTTCGCCGAGCGCCTCGACGCGCGCAGCGAGTACGCGGTCCGCGAGGCCGAGGACGGCGCCCGGATCGGCGGCGGCGAGGCGCTCATCGCCGCCGGCGACTACCACATGGAAGTGACGGACTACCGGGCCGGAAAGGTGAGAGTCGGTCTGACACAGGACCCCCCGGTCAACAACGTCCGCCCGGCCGTCGACGTGACGATGGAGACGGCGGCGGCGACGGTCACGGGCCCGCTCGTCGGCGTCGTCCTCACCGGCATGGGTGGGGACGGGGCCGCCGGGATCGAGGCGATCCATCGGGCCGGCGGGACGACGATCGCACAGGACGAAGCCACGTCGGCGGTGTTCGGCATGCCCAAGCGAGCGATCGAGACCGGTCACGTGGACGGCGTGGCGCCGGTCGACGACGTTGCGGCGGCGATACTCGACGCACTCGAGGTGACCTAAATGGACGACCAGTATCTCGACGCATTCATCCGCGAAAGCGAGGAGGCGATCACTGAACTGAACAACTCGTTGCTCGACCTCGAGAACGACCCCGAGGACCGGGCTGCGATGGACTCGATCTTCCGGACGGCCCACACGCTGAAGGGGAACTTCGGCGCGATGGGGTTCGAGGACGCCAGCGACCTGGCCCACGCCATCGAGGACCTGCTCGACGCGATGCGCCAGGGCGAGATGACGGTCACGGGCGACCGGATGGACCTCATCTTCGCTGGCGTCGACATGATCGAGGTCATCGTCCGCGAGATCGAAGAGGAGGGCGAGTCGACGACCGACACCGACGAGATGGTCGCGCGACTCCGCGCGGTCATGGACGAGAGCGACGCCGGGAGCAACGAGGGCGCCGAGAGCGGTGACGCGGGCGCCACATCGGATGATGGCACCGCCGCGGCCGGGGACGATACGGGAGCGGGCGCCGCCGACCTCGTCGCCGGCGTCGACGTGGACCCGGACGAGGCCGACGGAGCGGTCGTCGGCGCGACCGTCTCGGTCGGTGACGGCGACATGCTCGGGGTCGACGCGATGCTCGCGCTCGAAGCCGTCGAGGAGGTGTTCGACATCCTCGCGACCGACCCCGACCGCGACGCCGTCGAGGAAGGGTCCTTCGATGAGGACTTCGCGCTTTTCGTCGACGCGCCGAGCGTCGACGCAGTGACCGAGGAACTCGCGGCGATCGGTTCGATCGAGTCCGCCGAGACGACGGCCGTGACCGGCGCGGTCGGTGCGGGGGCCGGCGAGGGGAGTCGCGACGGCGGGGCCGGCGGGGCCAGCGGGGCCAGCGGGGCCGCTGGCGGTGACACGCCCGCCGCGGGCACTGCGGCCACCGGTGACGGCACCACCGCTTCCGGGGATGCAGGCGCCGACGGCGACGGCGCCTCGGTCGACGAGATCAAGTCCGTCCGCGTCGACGTCGACCAGCTGGACGACCTGCACGGGCTGGTCGAACAGCTGGTCACCAGCCGGATCAAGCTCCGGCGGGCCGTCGAAACCGAGGACCTGGCGGCGGCCTCGGAGAACCTGAACGAACTCGACAAGATAACGGCCAACCTGCAAAACACCGTGATGGACATGCGGCTCATCCCGCTGAAGAAAGTCGTCGGGAAGTTCCCGCGGATGGTCCGGGACCTCTCCCGCGAACTCGGCAAGGACGTCGAGTTCACCATCGAGGGCGAGGACATCGAACTCGACCGGACGATCCTCACGGAGATCTCGGACCCGCTGATGCACATCATCAGGAACTCGCTGGACCACGGGATCGAATCGCCCGAGGAGCGCGAGGCCGCGGGCAAACCCCGGACCGGCCAGGTCGAGTTGCGCGCCTCCCGCGAGCGCGACCACGTCATCATCGAGGTGGCCGACGATGGCGCGGGCCTGGACGTCGAGGCCATCCGTCGCCAGGCCGTCGATCAGGGCGTCCGCTCGCCCGAGGAACTCGAGCGGATGGACGACTCGGCGGTGTACGACCTGGTTTTCCACCCGGGCTTCTCGACGGCCGACGAGGTGACCGACACCAGCGGCCGCGGCGTCGGGATGGACGTCGTCCACGACACCGTCACGCAACTCGACGGGTCCGTGAGCGTCGACTCGACACCGGGCGAGGGGACGACCGTCTCGCTGCGTCTCCCCGTGACGATGGCCATCGTCAAGGTCCTGTTCGTCGAAGTCGGCGACGAGGAGTACGGCGTCCCGCTGAAGAACGTCGACGAGATCACCCGCACCGACGAGGTCAAGCGGATCAACGGCACCGAGGTCATCAAGCACAACGACGACATCTACCCGGTCGTCGACCTCGCCAAAACGTTCGACGTGCCGGGCACCGCGGCCACGGCGGGCGCCGGCGCCGAAGCGAGTGACACAGCGACCGGCGTCGAAGCGGACGGCGACGTCGCAGTCGCGACCGGCGCCGGCGGCGCGGCGCTCGCCGGGGCGGACGGGGCCAGCGCGACGAACGGCGCCAGCGCGACGAACGGCCACGAGGAGGGGATGCTCGTGCGCATCCGCGAGTCCGAACGCCAGGTCGCGCTGAAATGTGACGCCGTCAGCAGCCAGGAAGAGGTCGTCGTCAAACCGCTGGAGGGAATCCTGAGCGGCACCCCGGGCCTCAGCGGGACCGCCGTCCTCGGCGACGGGAACATCGTCCACATCCTCGACGTGGTGACCCTATAAATGTCGAGCGCGAAGACGGGGTGGACGACGAACACGGGGTGGACGACGAACACGGGGTGGACGAACCAATGAGCACGGGCACCGAGCGCGCGTTCGAGGACCTGCTCGAGTTCATCGAGCGCGAACTGGACTTCGAGTCGGGCTTTTACAACGACGCCTACCTCGACCGACGGATCAACGCGCGGATGCGCCGGACCGACGCGGACGACTACCGGTCCTACCAGCGCCTCCTCGAGGCCGACGACGGTGAGCGCGAGGCCCTGCTCGACTCGCTGTCGATCAACGTCACCGGCTTCTTCCGCAACCCCGAGGCCTGGGAGTCTCTGCGGGGCGTCCTGCAGGACCTGACGAGCGGGCGTGGCCGGACGCGGGTCTGGAGCGCCCCCTGTGCCGACGGGCGGGAACCGTACTCCATCGCGATGCTCGCGCTCGACGACGATGACATCCAGACCCGCTCGCTCGAGGTCCACGCCACCGACATCAACGAGGACATCCTCGAGCGGGCCCGCCAGGGCCGTTATGAGGCGACCCAGACGACGGACATCGAGGCGGAACTCGAACCGCTCTCCGACTACGAGCGCTACGTCGACCGCGAGGGCGAGACGTTCACCGTCACCGACCGGGTGAAAGACCTCGTCACCTTCGAGCGCCACGACCTCATCCGCGGCGCGGACAAGCGCGACTTCGACCTGGTGTGTTGTCGGAACCTCCTCATCTACATCGACGCCGACTACAAGGTGCCGATATTCGAGACGATAACCGGCTCGCTTACCGAGCGTGGGTATCTCATGATCGGGATGACCGAGACGCTTCCGGCCGAGTTTCGCTCGCGGTACGAACCGGTCGCGAAGAAACACCGCATCTACCGACGGACATAATGTCGCTCTACCAGCTCGAACGCGACGGCGATGCGCAGGAACTCATCGGCGTCCTGCGCCGTAGCGACAACCCGGAGTTGCGCGCCCGTGCCGCCGAGATGCTCGGCGGGTTCGACGACCACGACGAGCGCGAGGATATCGTGAACGCGCTGATAGACGTGGCCAACGGCGACGGCACCGACGCCGTCACCGCGGCCGCGGTGGACGCGCTCGACTCGCTCGGCGGCGACGCCATCGAGCGACTCATCGCCGACGCCGCCGGCGCGACGTTCGACGACGACGGCGCCGACTGGGTGAAAGCCCGGGCGTTTACCCGCGCGCTCGACGCCGACCTCGCCGAACTGCGGATGGCCGCCGCAAACGGGCTGGGCGCGCTCGAACACGCCGATTCCGTCCCCGACCTGGTCGACTGCTTCGACGACCCCGACCCGCGAGTCCGGGCCCGGGCCGCCCGCGCCTGCGGACTAATCTCCGACCCCCGGGCGACCGACGCGCTCGAAGGACTGTTGACCGACCCCAGCGCCACCGTCCGCCGCGAGGCCGCCGAGGCGCTGGGCTCCATCGGGAACCGGCAGGCGCTCGGCGCGCTCCTCCCGCTCTACGAGGACGGTAACGAGCGCGTCCGCCGGGTCGCCGTCGGCGCCTTCGGCAACTTCGGCAACGAGCGCCCCGTCGAGTACCTCGTCGAGTCGCTGACCGACGGCTCGGCGGCAGTCCGGCGCACCGCGGTCTTCTCGCTGGTCGAACTCCTGGCGAACGTCCCGACCGACAAGAGCCACGAGATCCGCGAAACCGTCGTCGAGCAGTTGAGCGAGACCGACGACCGCAACGTCGTCCTCCCGCTGGTCGAGATTCTCGAAGAGAGCACCCAGGCCGCCCAGCAGCGCAACACCGCGTGGCTCCTCGGACGGGTGACCGACCAGGAGGAACGCGGCCGTGTCGCGGACGCGCTGGTCGAGGCGCTGGCCGCCGACGACCGGATGACCTCGCAGTTCGCGGCCACGAGCCTCGCGGAACTCGGCGGCGAGGCCGTCGAGGACCGCCTGCTCGCCGTCGTCGACGACGAGGACCTTCCGAGTCAGGCCCGCGCGCAGGCCGTCTTCGCCCTCGGAAAGGTCGGCGGCGAGCGCGCCCGCCAACGGCTAGACGCACTCCTGGACGAAACCGAGGACGAGCAGGTCCGGAAACGAGCGTTTTCGGCGCTCTCGAAACTGGGTGGTCGCGCGTGAGTGAGGAGCGCGCACTGGTCGACACGCAGGGGAAGTTCGTCCAGGTCGTCGAGAACGGCCGGAAGGTCAACGACCTGGAGTGGCTAAGCGGCCGGATCATCCTCTCGAACAGGCGGATCGTCCTCGTGAGCGGCGAGGGCAAGCGAACGATCGTTCTCGGGAACGTCCAGTCGATAAAAAATCGGACCGACGTCAACACGACCGTCTCGCCCGTCTCCGGCTACTTCTCCCTGCAGGTCGGCGCCGACGTCCACCTCGTCGCCCCGAAGGACGTCGACGCGTTCGAAGCGGAACTCTACGGGACGGTCCTCGACGGGCAGGTCGTCCTCGTGAAACACCCCGCCGTCGAGGGCGGGGTCGTCCAGGACACCGAGTGGGAGAAGGGCAAACTCAACGTCGAACCCGACGAGGTCGGTCTCGGCGTCGCCAGCGGCCAGTTCGTCGAGGTCGAACTCGTCGACGTGGGCGCCGTCGACGTCACTGAGCGGACCGTCCGCGGGAGCGGGCGCCGCGTCCTCGAAGTCGAGCACACGACCGACGCGGGGACGAGCGTCAAGACCTACGTCACCGGGGGCGCCCGTCACGTGTCGATCCTCGAATCGCTCGTGCGCCAGGGCGAACTCGAAAACGCCGCCGATATCGACCTCGACGGGACACAGACCGAAGTCCTGATGGCGCTGTACTCGGGCGTCTCGCCGTTCGAAATCCCCGAGTTCGTCGGCCTCGACATCGAGGCGGTCGAGGAAATCTTCGACGAACTCGTCGAGGCAGGGATCCTCGCGGAGAAGCGCGTCCGCCGCGAGGTCAAACTCAAGGCCCGCGGGCGCAACATCGCCAGCGAGGCGATGGCCGACCAGTGAGTCCCGTCGTAGGCCGGCGTTCCCGCGAAGGCCGGCGTTCCCGCGGAGTCCGTACCTACAGCGGCGTCCCGCCGCGCTCGCCGGTTCCGTCGGTCGCCGCGGCGCTCAGCAGGTCCGTGACCGGCGACTCGTACTCGTAGCCGGGGACGACCCCCTCCACGTAGGTCCCCTCGACGTACTCGACGAGCGTCTTCGCGATTTTGACGGCCCGGGCGTCGTTTCCGAACGCGAACTCGTACCGCACCGTCACGGTCTCACCGACCCGCTCGACCGAGAACGCGTCGAGGTCGACCGACGCGCGCGTCGCCTGCGTCGCGTCCGCTAGCCGGCGCTCGAAGGTTTCGAGCCACCCGGCGAGAACCGCATCGCCCACGTCCTCGGCGTCGTCGGCCACCGCCGCGTCCAGTGTCGGCACCTCGACCGTCACGGTGTAGTGGGTCCGCCAGTCCTCGCCCGCCGTCGCGGTCACCGTCGCGTCGAACGCCGTCGTCGTCAGCCTGTACCCATCCGCGGCCCGCTCGAAGGCGTCGTGGTCTTCGAAGGACGCCCGCGCCTCGTCCGGCATCTCGACAGTCATTACGCCTTTATCGGGCGCTGCGAGGCAAAAACCCGTCGCGTCGGCGGCGACGGCTCTCGGTGTCTCTGTCACGGCGGATCAGGGCGAGAACGTTCACGCGGCAGCAGCGATAGCGGTCACGCGTCAGAAACCACTCCCCACACGCGACCCACATTTATCACCGCGCCGTCCGATCACACTGGTATGTCCGCCGAGTTTGACTTCAGCGACGACGTAGTGCTCGTGACCGGCGCCGGCGGCGCGCTCGGGAGCGCCGTCTGTGCGCGCTTCGCGGCGGCGGGCGCGACCGTCTGTGGCGCCGACGTGGTCACGCCCGACAGCGAGGACTTCCTGCTCGACCCCGACCTCGTCGACTTCTATCAGGGCGACTTCACCGACGAAGCGCAAGTCGCCGACGTGATAGAGCGCGTCGTCGACGCCCACGGCGGCCTCGACGCGCTCGTCAACGTCGCGGGCACCTGGCGCGGCGGCACGCCGGTCGCAGAGACCGACGCCGACACGTTCGACTTTCTTTTCGACGTCAATCTGAAGACGATGTTTCTCGCCTCGAAACACGCCGTTCCGCACCTGCGCGAGAGCGACACCGCGGGCCAGGGGGCCATCGTCAGCATCTCCGCGCGGTCGTCGCTCGAGGGCGGGGAGGGCGACGGCCTCTACCGGGCGACCAAAGCCGGCGTGCGCATCCTCACCGAGACGCTCGCCGAGGAGAACCTCGGGGAGATGCGGGCCAACGCCGTGATGCCGAGCGTCATCGACACACCGATGAACCGGGAGATGATGCCCGACGCCGACCACGAGGCGTGGGTCGACCCGGCCGAGATCGCCGACGTGATCGCCTTCCTCTGTTCGGACGCCGCCACGGTCACCAGCGGCGCGGCCGTCCCGGTCTACGGCGAGGCGTGAGTCAGCGCGCCGTCGGTCAGCAACCGCCGGCCGCGCCGGCGCCCGCACAGCTCGCACCGGCGGCGCTCGCACCGGCCGCCGCGGCCGCCGCGCCCGTCACGACCGCCGTGTTCTGCTGGCGACTGTAATCGACGCACTCGCCCCACGCGACCGGCGCGACGTGGTCGTCGATATCGTCTTGGGCGAGCATCGCCTCCTTGAACTCGGCGGTACCGAAGCCCGACTCGCCGACGAGTCGGTCGGCGATGTCTTCGGTGGCGGCGATCCGGCGACACTCCTCGGCCTCGAACAGTTCGTCGCCGTCGAAGGTAAACTGCACGTCGTAGTGGCGGACGAACACGCCGTCGAAGGCGGGTTCCATCGCCCGGACCGCCTCGGCCGCCAGATCCCACACCAGATCCATGTCGGGGTGTTCCACGTCCTCGCCCAGCGAGAAGCGGGCGATGGGGACGACGATCGGTTCCTCGTCGGGGCCTTCGTTGACGACGGCGACACCGGTCACCGCGCGGTCCTCGATGCCGTAGCTCGACGGGTCGACGCGGTTCTGGAGCGTTTCGTGGGCCTCGTCCTCGCGCGCTTCGAGGTCGACTCCCTCGTCCGTGTCGTCGTCGCCCAGTAGTCGTTCGAGTAGGGAGGGCATTGCAGTCCCACGTGACAGGGGCAGGGTTGTAATTCTTGTCTCCCCCGGGGTGGTGTAGTTCGGGACGCTTCCACCGGAAAGACGACCGCAAACAGCGTCAGCGCACGTCCCTCACTGTCTCCCGGCGTCCCAAAGACTAACCGCGAACCGTCGCAATCGAGGGGCGTGAACTGCATCGCGCATCGGGGGTTCGCGGGGGTCGACGCGGAGAACACGCTGCCGGCGATCGTGGGGGCGGCCGAGCGGGCCGACGGCGTCGAGGTGGACCTGCGCCGGTGTGGCTCGGGCGAAATCGTCGTCCACCACGACGAGACGGTCGACCGGACGACCAACGGGTCAGGCCCGCTCTCGGCGTACTCGGCGGGCGAACTCGCGGATCTGTTCGTCGAGGGGACAGACGCCGGCGTCCCGACGTTCGCGCGGGTCGTCGAAGCGGTCCCGGCGACGACCACGCTCCACGTCGAACTCAAGGAGACGGGGATCTGGCCGGACGCGCGGGCGGTCCTCGCGGCCGCCAGCGCGGCGCCGTCGGTGGTCGTCTCGTCGTTCGCCGGCGGGCAACTCCGCGCAGTCGAGGGGTACCCGACCGCACTGCTGGTGACGGAGGCGCCCGGCACCATCCGGCGCGCTCGTGACCTCGGCTGTGCCGGGATCCACCCCTCGATCGAGACCTGTTCGTCGACGCTGGTGACCGCCGCCCACGAGGCGGACCTGACGGTCAACGCCTGGACGGTGACGGAACCGGCCGAGACCGCGCGACTCCGTGAGTTGGGCGTCGACGGCGTGATCACCGACTTCCCGGCGTGTTGCCCCGGCGCGGTCGCCGACCGGGCGGTCGGCGGCCCACAGTGATCGGGAGGGTGTGGTAGTCGCTTCGTCCGGATCTAGAGGCTGGCGAGGTTCTGCCGGAGTTTGATGGTCGCGGTCATCAGCGCGGTGGCGGTCATGATGACGAAGACGATCTGGACGTGGATGACGATGACGCGCTCGAGGCCGGCGACGGTTGCCAAGTCGACGGCGGGGACCAGCGTCGCGAAGGTCATCACGGGCAGGAGATGCCGGAGCAGCGAGTCGATCATCGTCCCCTGGACCATCGTCTCGGCGGTCTGTCGGCGCCCGAACCAGAAGCCGTAGCCGGCAAAGGCGAGCGCGCCGACGCCCTGGAGTGCGAGCAACGCGTCGGTCAACCCGAAGACGGCGGTGCCGAAGACGACGACGGCGACGACGGCGACGAAGGCGAGTTCGAGGCCGCGCCGGCCGCGGAACTCGCCCGAGCGGTCCTCCGCGGCCGTCGAGAGCGCGGCGTTGTAGTAGATCTCCCGGAGCGCCAGCGCGAGCAGGAGGACGGCCGCGAGCATCACGCCGCCCTTGAACTGCGTGCGGACCGAGGAGACGACTTCGAGGACGCTGACGAGGCCGTAGAGCGTGGTGACGGCGCCGACGAAAAAGAGGTACTCCCAGAGGACGCGTTGCTCGCTCGTCCGCGTCTCGCGGACGTTCACGTAGGCGTAGACGGCAAAGCGGGCGGCGATGACCACGAGCAGGACCGCGCCGATGAAGATGATGAAGGTTAGGTTGGGGTTGCCCTCGATCAGGTGCAGTCCGAACTCGAGGTCACCCGCCATGATCGACGCTCCGGAGTTCCCGGCGGAAGACGTTGATAGTTTCGTATCGCTTGAGCTTCCGTGCCGCCGTTGCCTTGCCGACGACGCGGTCGAGGGCGGCCGGCAGGTCCGGGTCGACGGCGGAGGGGCGGGGCGACCGGCCGCTGACGACGGCCTCCCGGACCGCCGAGAGCGGGCCGTCATAGGGGTCCGCACCGGTCACCAGTCGGTGACAGAGCAGGCCGAGCCCGTAGACATCCGTCGCGGCGTCGACGCCGCCGAAGCGGTCGTCGTAGTGTTCCGGCGCGGCGTAGCGCGGGTCGAGGTAGTCGGCCACGTCGACGTGGCCAGCGTAGGCCAGCGTCACGCCGGGATGGGCCACATACGGCCGCTGGCGCTCGTGTTCGGTCAGGACCGTTCCCGGGAAGACCACCGTCTCCGGGTCCAGCGCGCCGTGGACGACGCCGTGCTGGTGAGCGTATGCGAGCGCGTCCGCCAGGTCCAGCACCGTCGCGACGGCCGCGTCGAGCGACGGCCGAGCGGTGTCGCCGCCGCTCTCGCCAACGCCGCTCTCGCCGGCGCCAGTCCCTCCGACGGCGCCAGCACCCTCAACGGCGTCGCCGGTATCTCCGCCGGCGCCAGCACCCTCAACGGCGTCGCCGGTACCTCCGACGGCGCCGCCCCCGACGGACCCCGCCCCCCGGGCGGCCGGCGCGTGGTCGTCGAGCGTCTCGTCGGTGTAGGCCAGCGCGGCCCACGGGCGGGGGCGGATCCCCCAGTCGTGGACAGTGAGGACCCGGTCGTGGTCGTCGACGCCGGCCCACCGGGTCAGCGCCGCGCGGAGACTGCCGACGAACGATTTCCGGTCGTGCTCGGGCAGTCGGAACACCGTCAGCGCCAGGCCGAGGTCCTCGCCGTCGAGTCGCCCGGCGGCGCGGTAGACGTCGCCGTAGCGGCCGCGCCGGCGCTCGCTCAGCACGTCCAGCGCCTCGAACCGACTCCGCTCGATGACCTCGGAGAGTCGGTCCGCGACCAGCGAGAGGGTGCCGCGAGTGACGCCGGCCTCGGTCAGTTCGCCGTTCTCGCCTCCGCCTTCGCGCTCGGCGTCGGCGTCGTCAGCGTCCCGGTCCTCGCTCTCGTCGTCGGTTCCGTCCGTGTCCGCGTCATCGTCGGATCCGTCGTCCGCCAGCGGATCCGACTCTTCGCTGGCCTCGGTCGTGTGTACCCGGCGTGGGTCGTCGACGCCGCCTTCGCCGGCGATCCGGGTGCGCCCGACCGGGTGATCCCCGGGCGTTGACTGGAGGTACTCGCTCCGGGCGAATCCCGCGCCGGACTGATAGAGGTGCCCGCGAGCGCGGAGTTCGCGGTCGTCGTCCAGGTCGGTGACGGTCTCGTCGACGGCTTTCGGGTCGCGGGCGGCGATGTAATCGAGCGCGTGCCCAACCGCTATCGGCGCGTCGTCGTCCAGGCGCTCGACCAGTCGCTCGACGACGTAGGGGAGCATGTCGGGAAAGGCATCGACGACGAGACACAGCGCCGTCGCGGCGGTCAGCCGGTCGGTCGCGTCGCCGTCGTCGAGAACGCCGAGCAGGTACGGGAGTCGGTGGCGCCCCTGCTCGGGGTCCGCGATGACGTCGAGTACCGGTCGCGGGGGACCGCCCCCGTCGCCTCGGTCAGGTGGCATCGTTCTCGGTCCGCGCGTGGCGAACGCTTCCCATCTTACCGGTCGCGAGACAAGACTGTTTGGGTCACTCCTCCGAGCTGTCACAGCCGGGTTCGCGGCTCTCCCGTCCGACCCGCAACCTCGTCTGATTCACGACTCTCCCGTCCAATACGGGACTCCCATCCAATGCGCGCCGGTTCGGGCGCGTGAGGGTTATCAGGGCTGAGAATCGCACGCGAACGTTTTACAGGGAGTAATCCTCTCTATCGCATGATGACATCGGATTCACCCTCTCTTCTGCCGGGGTTCATCGGCGGGTCGTACGCGATGCGGCTCGGGGTGGCGCTGGCAGTCGCGGTGGTGGTGATGGTCGGCTTCGGCGCCGTCATCAGCACGCAGGCGTCCGCCACGCTTCAGGACGACGTGGAGGGCGACCTCCGGACACTCTCGGACACCCGGACGACGGAGCTCGATTCCTGGCTCGACGGCGTCAAGCGCGAGGCAGTGTTAACTTCCTCCCTCGAACCGGTCAGGTCCGGCGACGGCGACACGGCCGACGAGGCACTCACGGAACTGGTCGCGTCCGACCGCGCCCCGGAAGACGTGGCCGCCATCCACTACCTCGACACCGACGCGATGGTGATCAGGGAGAGCACGAACGACGACTTCGAGGGGGTCAGCCCGGCCGAACAGGGCGCGCCCTTCGCGACGGACATGCCGTCGTTCCCGGGCCCGGACGTCGCCTACGTCACCGACCCGTTCTCGATCGGAACGGTCGACCACCCCGTCGTCGCCGTCGTCACGCCGGTTCCCGGTGACGACGACCGCGCGCTCGTGTTCATGCTGGACATCGCGTCGCGCGCGGAGACGCTCTCGGCCGCCAACGACGACACCTCGACGGTCGTCGTGAACGCGGCGGGCCAGTACGTCGCCCACCCGAACGCGAGCAAGATCCTGACCGACCACGACGGGATGGATCTCTCGATGATCCCATTGAACGGGACGACGTTCATGGACCGCGGCGACACCCTCATGGCGAGTTCGCGCATGGAGACGACCGGCTGGGCCGTGATGGTCCACTCGCCGACGGACACCGCCTACGCGCTCGGCGACCAGATCAACTCCGACCTGGTGGGGCTGGTCCTGCTCGCAGTGATCAACCTCGGGCTCATCGGCGTGACCATCGGGTCGAACACGATCATCTCCCTGCGGCGCGTCTCCGAGCGGGCGCGGGCGATGGCCGACGGCGACCTCGACGTGGACTTAGAGACCAGCCGCGACGACGAGATCGGCACGCTGTACACCTCTTTCGCGGAGATGCGTGACTCGATACGCGAGAAGATACGCGAGACCGAGTCCGCCCGCGAGGAGGCCGAATCCGCCCGGACCGAGGCCGAGCAGGCCCGCGAGCGCGCCGAGAGCGAGGCCGACGAGATGGAAGCAATGACGACCCACCTCGAGAGCAAGGCCGCCGCGTACGGCGACGTACTCTCGGACGCGGCGGACGGGGACCTGACTCAGCGGGTCGACCCCGACAGCGAGAACGAGGCGATGGAGACGGTCGGCGTCCACGTCAACGAGGCACTCGACGCGCTCGAGGCGACTATCGCCGAGATGAAGTCGTTCGCCGACGAGGTGGTGGCGGCGACCGACCGCGTCGGCGACAGCGCCGACCGCGTCGACCGCGCGAGCGAGCAGGTGACCACGTCCATCGAGGAGATATTCGAGGGGACGACCGAGCAGTCCGAACGGCTGGCCGACGCCGCCGGCGAGATGGAGAACCTCTCGGCGACGGCTCAGCAAGTCGCCTCCTCGGCCCAGGAGGTCGCGACGACCTCCGAGCAGGCCGCCGAGGTCGGTGAGGAGGGCCGCGAGGCCGCCCAGCGCGCCATCGAGGAGATGCACGCCATCGAGGGTGAGACCGACGAGACCGTCCGCGCGATCACCGACCTCGACGACGAACTCGACGAGATCGGTCAGATCGTGAGCGTGATCACCGAAATCGTCGAGCAGACGAACATGCTGGCGCTGAACGCCTCCATCGAGGCTGCCCACGCCGACGGCCAGGGGGAGGGCTTCGCCGTCGTCGCCGACGAGATCAAGGGCCTCGCCGAGGAGACCAAGGAGGCCGCGGGCGACATCGAGGACCGCATCGACTCGATCCAGACCCAGGCCAACGAGACCGTCGACACCATCGAGTCGACAAGCCAGCGAGTCACCGACGGCGTCGCGACCGTCGAGGAGGCCGTCGACGCCCTCGAAACCATCGTCGAATACACCGAGGAGGTCGACACCGGGATCCAGGAGATAGACGACGCGACCGAGGAACAGGCCCGCACCGCACAGGAGGTCATGGGTACCATCGACGAGCTGACGGCGATCAGTCAGCAGACTGCGACCGAGGCGGACACGGTCGCTGGCGCCGCCCAGGACCAGTCTCAGTCCATCGACCAGGTGTCGGACTCGGCGCGGGACCTGCGCAAGCGGGCGACGGAACTCGAGGCGGCACTGGACCGATTCAGAACGAGCGCCGGCGTCGACGCCGGCGAAACGGGACTGACCGCGGCAACTGACGACTGACAATGTTCGACATCACGCTCTGGTTCGCGCTCGGCACGCTCGGCATGGTCCTCGGGACGGGAATGTTGGCCTACGGCCTCACGCTCGTTCCCGACGAGAAGCGGCGACCCTTCCTGCTCGTGGTCGCCGTCCCCGGCATCGCGGCGGTCGCCTACGCGCTCATGGCGCTGGGATACGGCGGCCTCGGGACGGTTCGGGACACGACGGTGTACGTCCCGCGGTACGTCGACTGGCTGCTCACCACGCCAGTTCACGTGGTCTTCATCGGCCTGCTCGTGGGCGCCTCGACGCGTCTGCTCGCCCGCGTCGCCGTGTTGCAGGCGCTGACCATCGTCTTCGGGTTCGTCGGCGCGACGCTCGCGACGCCCGCGAACTGGCTGTTTTACCTCCTCGGGTCGGCCACCTTCGCCGGCGTCGTGTACTACTTCTACCGGGACTTCGCGGTTCTGGCGACCGAACAGACCGACGGCATCGCCGCACTCTTCCGGAAACTGCGGTCGTTCGTGGTCGTCCTCTGGCTGATCTACCCCGTCATCTGGCTGGTCGGGACCGCCGGCGTCGGCCTGATGGACACCGAGACGACCGCGCTGGTCGTCTCCTACATCGACATCGTGGCCAAGGTCGGGTTCGGCCTCATCGCGCTCAACGAGTACGTCAACCTCACCGAACACGACGCCAGCGAGGCGACTATCCGAAGCGGCGACGGGGACCGGAGCGGCGACGGGGATCCGAACGCCGACGGGGGCGCGGCGGTCGCCGACTGAAAAACGAGCCGAGCTACAACTGAAAAACGAGCCGAGGGACGGCTGGAAAACTGGGCGAGTTCTGACGCGGCGACGCGGGGTGGGTCAGTGGATGCCCATCGCTTCGATCTGTTCCTGATAGCGGTTCCGGATGGTGACCTCGGTCACCTGGGCCACGTCGGCGACTTCGCGCTGGGTCTTCTTCTCGTTGCACAGCAGCGAGGCGGCGTAGATGGCCGCCGCGGCGTAGCCGGTGGGTGACTTGCCCGAGAGCAGGCCCTTCTCGGCGGTCACGTCGATGATCTCGTTGGCCTTCGCCTGGACCTCCTCGCTGAGTTCGAGTTCGGAGACGAAGCGCGGAACGTACTGCTTGGGGTCGACCGGCTCCATCTTCAGGCTCAGTTCCTGGGCGACGTAGCGGTACGTGCGACCGATCTCTTTCTGTTCGACTCGGGATACCTCGGAGACCTCCTCCAGACTGCGGGGGATGTCTTCCTGTCGGCAGGCAGCATAGAGGCAGGGGGGGG